>Ga0183099_1000405_pt1 | contig 32528 bp, 25 predicted proteins | sample Biomet1_FD_127788 | JGI IMG/M metagenome (GOLD analysis project Ga0183099, IMG submission 127788) | Microbial communities from bioreactor (seeded with anoxic lake sediment) at LBNL, California, USA - Biofuel metagenome 1 | ecosystem: Engineered > Bioreactor > Anaerobic > Unclassified ...
GTCGGTAAAGGCAACTGTTACTGGGGCTTTTTCAGAGGTTGGAGATGCAGAGAATGCAGCACCCGGTTTTGTTACTACTTTTATATAATTTATTTTTGTTAGCGTATTACTGCCTTCAGCATTTGTTGCTGTCAGTAACACCGTATATCTCCCTAATTTGGAATACTTATGAGTTGGATTCTGGATTGTTGAATTAGTTCCGTCTCCAAAAGTCCACTTCCATTTAGTCGGGTCTCCTGTGCTTTCATCAGTAAAGGTAACATTTAATGGTGCAATTCCTGAGGTAGGTTTCGCAGAAAATGCAGCAGAACTGAGAGCACCCATATATATGTCAGCATTTACGTTGCGCATATCTGTCCACACAATCTTGTCGCCATAGATATTTGGAGAGTGTTGATCTAACTTATCGGTAGTGTGAGTTTCCTGGCCAGTGGCAAGATCGTACACATAGATATCGAGGTTTCCATTGCGATCATCATACCACACTATCCTGTCACTGTAGATTGCAGGAGAATATGAAGCTGATGGATTGGTGGTTATCCTTTTTTCCTTTTTAGTGGAGAGATCGTACATGTAGGATATCCCAGTTTCCATTGCGGTCATCCATCCACACGATCCTGTTACCGTATATCTCAGGGCTCCACTGATCTGATTCATTGGTGGTGATCCGAGTTTCCTTTTTAGTGAAGAAATCGTACATGTAGATATCGGCGTATTCATTGCGATAATCTTCCCATACTATCCTGTTACCGTAGATTGCAGGAGATACATGATAATTTGACCCGTCGGTGGTAATCTGAGTTTCCTTGGAAGTAGAAATGTTGTACATATAAATCTCGAAACTACTGTAGTTTCTATCGCGATAACCTGTCCAGACAATCTTGTCACCATAAATATCAGGACTCCACGATCCTAATCCATTGGTTGTTATCTGAGTTTCCTTGGAAGTGGATAGATTATACATGTAGATATCGCCGTTTCCATTACGGTAATCTTCCCATACTATCCTGTTACCGTAGATTGCAGGAGAGAAATGATAATTTGATCCGTCGGTGGTAATCTGAGTTTCCTTTTTAGTGGCGAGATCGCACATGTAGATATCGGAATTTGTATAACTTCCATTGTCATTGCGATAATCTGTCCACACTACCCTGTTACCGTAAATATCAGGGTCCCACTGATCTGATTCATTGGTGGTGATCTGAGTTTCAGTGATATTGGGTGCGGCAGCTTGTATAGATTCTGTAGCATTTCCTTCTATAGATACTTCATCTAGCAGAATTTGGTCATCTGATGGATCCCCTGCTCCATTGGTGATTTCCGGTGTGATGAAGTTGTGAGTTCTTTCACCAATCGGTGCTGATGCCGCAGATGAAACAAAAATTAAAAATATAATAAATGTTGAAGCTAAAGTTATTGAATACGCTTTTTCTTTCTTTTTCATTTCTCCTTCCTCTTTTTCATTTCTTTTAGTGCTTTTTACTCTCCGGGGTTGTCGAAATCTAATACTAATTCTGTCTTCCATTAGCCACCATTGCTAGACAACTTGGAAATCATTAAAAACTTCTTTACCTAAAATCCCAACTGTTTGCAACAGTTGCTAAATTAATGGAAGATGTGTCCCTATATAAAATACCTTTGGAATTTCTCATATAAGTCGTTTAGGCATAAAAAAGGAAAATGAAGACTTTAAACATCTTAAATTAGCTTAAAATTAATTAAAGAATTGAGTTTTGAGGATTAATTACTGAAAATAGTAAAAAAGATAATTTTCAAATCTGACTAAAAAGTGAATATACCCTTTATCTCTCTTTCTCTCATTCGGACACTTGCAGATTCTTCCCCATCAGCCTCTGCAATAAGTTCATATGGCGTTAGATTGTTATATTCAGTATATGCTGATAATGCCTGAAGGTATGCCAACTCTTTATTCCTTTTTGGCTTTAGGTTACTTAACCATTTCTTAACGGTTCTATCCTGTCGCAACTCATTGAGTTTCATTATGTTCTTCTCCTTGATATGTTGCCTCTGGAATATAAGTCTTTTATATTATCAAGCCAGTATAGACTGGCATCCTTTATGCTCTGGCAGCATGTCTTGAATCAATATTCTAAATCGATCTTTTGACTTTATTACTAAATTTTTTGAGTGATGGATTTTGAGCGAGCTTGAGAAACTGATAAATCTTGCAAAAAATGCAGCCGAAAAAATCCGGAAATACAGATTTGTGCGAGTAGTCTCACACAATGATGCTGACGGGCTTACCTCAGCCGGGATAATGGCACAGGCCCTGCTGCGGGCAGGCATCTGTTTTCAGCTTTCGATATATGGAAGGCTGGATGAAGCTGTGATTGAAGAAGTGAACCGGAGCATCTCCAGGGATGAACTTGTTATTTTCTGCGATATGGGCAGTGGGCAGCCTGAACTTATAGGTAAGGTTGCAGCCGACGTTATAGTGCTTGACCACCACCAGCCTGTAGGGCAGTCTCCGGCAAAGGCAGTTGTAAACGCCCATCTGGTAGGAATCGACGGGGCCACTGACATCTCGGCTTCTGGCACCTGCTACCTGGTAGCCAGAGAATTGGCAGCCGATAATGTTGACCTTGCAGGGCTGGCCATTGCAGGTGCAGTCGGAGACAAGCAGCTTTTTCACACGGCTAATGCCTTCATTCTGGAAGAGGCCTTAAAATCAGGGCTCGTGTCTATCCGTAAAGGGCTCAAAGTAGGAGACGGAGATCTTATAGACGTACTTTCATATAGTACCGAACCTTTCCTGGATATAACCGGTTATCCAGAAAAAGTTAAAGAATTTATGAAGCAGCTCGAGCTTTCAGGAAATATTGAAAACCTGTCTGAGGAGGAAGTCTCCAGGCTTGCCAATGCTGTCGCCCTGAAACTTGTCAGGCAGGCAAGCCCGGAAGCTATTGAAGCTGTTATAGGAGAAGTTTTACTCCTGAACCGGGAGCTTGTAAGAAATGTTTATGATTTTATCTCTATTCTTAGCACATGCGGAAAGCAGAAAATCTACGGGCTGGCTATCTCTCTCTGCCTGAAAGACCAGGAGATTGTCAATGAAGTCCTCTCTCTTAAAAACGAGCACGAGAAGAGACTTACACTGGACATCAGGAAAAATGTAGAAAAAATTCGCAAAGGGGAGAATATCTGGTATGTTATTACTGTTGATGCCCTTTCTACAGGGAGCCTTGCAAGCACGGTTGTCCGCTACCTTCATCCCGAACTCCCCTTCATCTGCATAAACGAATCCGAAGGTATCCTGAAAATCTCTGCAAGAGGCACCCACGAACTTGTCTCAAAGGGCCTTGACCTTGCTTTTGCCCTGAGGGAAGCTGCAGGTGCAGTCGGCGGAAGAGGAGGCGGGCACAGTGTAGCTTCCGGTGCTGCAATCCCTATTGGGAGTACAGAGGAATTCCTGAGCATTGCAGACCGAATCATAGGTGACCAGATCCAAAAGTCCGGAACGAAAAATCAAAAACGATAAAGATAATAAGTTGGAAAAGCGATGGGATTGCTTATGAAAATTACAGGTACAATTGAATTTCCGGATCCCGAATCAAGAAAATCCGCTGCGAGAATTCTGCAAGCTCTTTCTCCAGATAACCTTAGAAGCATGGAAAGTGAAATCCGTGATGATAAAGTTGCTGTCCGGTTTCACTCTGAGAAAATAGGCTCTCTTCTTGCAACTGTTGATGATTTTCTCATGAATGTTAAAATTGGGGAAGGAATCGAAGAGGCTCTGGAAAAAGAAGATGCAGCCCGGAAAAGCTGAATTTATCTACAAGCTTTCTTCCCTTTATTTTCTTTCCTTCTTCTTTCTCCTTTTTTACTTACTTTTTTTCTTTTTACTTCTCTCTTTTTTCCGCTTTATTTTTTTGTTTTGTTTCTTCTCTTTACCTTCTATTTTAATCACAGGAGCTGTCACTCTCCTGACCCTTCCCGCCAGAGCTGTATTATTTCTTTGAGCCTCTCGTCCGTGAGTTCTGCTCCGGTTTCAGGGATTTGTAGCCCATTGCGGTAGATATGGATAGCCTCCTGAAGCTCTTCGGTACTTATATTTTCCTCTTCCTGAGAAGTCGGGTTATCCCAGGGGTTCCAGGCGCGAACCGTCCAATTCCAGCTCTGTGTAACTTTTTCGTCCCCGGTTCTGGCAAGTGCTGTAACATTATAAATGCCTGGAGAACTTATACTCTCCGAGTATGAACTATTCTTAACGTCGGATTCGGAGTTCCTGCTTTCTCCATTAAGATACCAGCTTACGTTGCAGACATAGTTTGTACTGACACTAAACTCCTGCTTCTCTCCTTTGTAGCTTGTAATATTCCCACCGGGGCTGGCTGAGTTAATTGAAAGAGGAGTCACTGTTATATAACCGGGTTTTGTCTCGGTGTCAAGTCCGTTACTGTTACCGATAGTCAGAGATACAGCATAATTCCCGTAAGACCCGTAAGACCCGTAAGTATAGACTGGGTTCTGGACTGTTGAGTCAATTTTCCCATCACCGTTCATATCCCACTTCCAGGAGAAAGCGTTACTGGAAAGGTCAGTAAACTGGACCGTAAGAGGATACATCCCTGATGTAGTATTTGATGAAAAGTCAGCCTCAGGAAGCTCACTATTGGTTGTGAAAGCTTTAATGCAGAGGTTCGTTTCCGAGTTATCAGATATGTCTTCCCACTTAACCCCATTTGGACTCACGTAGCTTTCTCCAGGATTGGCCTGAGCCTTGCTGCTGTAACGGACGACAGGCTGTTCGACTGCAAGGGGTCCTGAAATCGAAGGATTAGTAAATCTTATAACTATTGAAAATCTCTCTCCTGCACGAATTGGCACTGTGGAGTTCAGCACATGTGTATGGTATCCTGGGAAGGAGTACTGACCGTTTTCCTGTGCAATGAATCCCTGTCCCAAGTTAATAGGGCCGGAAACAGGGTTTTTGAAGATGTATATCTCGTAAACTGTATTAAGGTCCGTAGTATAAAATCCTACAGCTCTGAGGGTTTCGTTCCTTTCCGAAGAGAAAACGTTGCCGCCCCAGGCAACCAGGGGGTTTTCTGAATAATTTTTCGATACTATCCATCCCAGAGGGTCATACTGGTAGACATTATCGTAATTATCCTGACTTTCAGCTGTGAACACGGCATTTTCATTGTATCCGAGTTTTGTGTCGTAGTATGAAATATAGAAGTACCCGTCTTCACCCCAGGTATCACCCCAACTACTCTTGGCTATAAAAGCTCCGTCTCCGGGCGGAACCTGCGTAAACAAATTCCTGTCAAAAGAGTCATTCCAGCCCACAATGGTTATAGCGTGATTGACAGGCAGGTTCCCGATGTATCGATAGGTATGACTTTTTTCTTGATAATAAGCCTGATTCCAATACATTGTAGAGTACACAGCCCCGTATTCCAGAAGTGCCCTTTTAAGAACCTCGTTATCCAGAGGCTCCATCTTGTCAGGCAGGAAAAGTGCCTCCTTTAGATGCTTCTGTACATGAAGTCCCGAGGGCGAATATGTCGACAACTCATTATAAGGATCTTCTGATTCGTTCACAGGCCCGCTCCAGCGGGAAAGGTATGCTGTTGATATGAATGCGTTCCCGCCATCATCCGGGGTAAGATCAAAGCCCTGCGGATAGCTTTTTGAAACAAGGTTTTTCATGTTGTTTTCGGAAAAGTCATAGTTTTTTCTTTCTTTTCCGAGGATATATGATTCAAGGGATGCCATACTTGAAAAGGCCCAGCAGCTTCCATCTTTTCCCTGGTTCTTTGCGGCTGTTGATTTTCCTTCCTTGCGCAGATCATAACTCGACGGAAGGTATGAACCTGAAGCTTTCAGCAAAAGTCTTCCTTCAGGACTTTCAAGTCCTGACAGGTTTACAGGTGAGGGCTTATACCCTGTGCCTGAAGTCTGTCCGTAGCTGTCCCCAAGAGTGAGGGATTCAATTGAGCCAGGCTGCCAGTTTTCCAGAAAGTCAGGATTCATCGGTGCTGTTCCAATCACAGGTTCAGCCACGGATTCAGCAGAAAATGTGCAGTTTTGCGGCATTTCAGGATCTTCGGCGCTTCCTGCAGCAAAACATGGGCTGCTCGGCAGGCACAAAATCAAGACCGTAAATACAAGCAGAGAGATTTTTATCCTTTTCAAGATCTTTGGCCTCGGTGAGATCAACTCCAGACAAGCTCTAAAAAATTTCTACAGATTGGTCTGGATGTAAATCTTTATCATTATTTTATGACTAACTTCTAAAACTATTTATGAAACTCGTCTATATATCTTTTTCCAACTCGTATCAATTTTTTATTATACAATTGGACAAATCTGTTTATACAACCACTCTACAAAAACGAATTATAAGTTACTAGTTGGTGAAAAAAAGTATTCTTTCTTAAAGAAGACAAATTTAATAAGTAAAGGAAGGTTAGATTGTATGAGTACCCAAATCTTTAGTTTTACTTACATTAATTTAATTTCAGTTGATTAATTTTTATACACTATCCAATTTCAGTTGATTAATTTTGGTACACGGTCCAGTTTCAGTTAATTAATTTTTACATATTATTGGATTGAGGTTGAGATTTCCAATAGAAAGAAACATTACCCTTGCCTTTCCATACCTTATAGAGCGCATTTTAAGGGGGTAGAAGCCTGCTTTCGGAGTTACCTGCAGACCTTGAGAAAACCAGACCTGAAGACCTTGATAAGGAGATCCTTAGAACTGCCATGATTGCAGAACTAGATGCTATCAACGTTTATGAGCAGATGGCAAACCTGGCAAAAAGCGAGAAGATTCGTAAAGTTCTACTTGATATTGCTAGAAAAGAAAAAATCCATGTAGCCATGTTTGAAACCGTGCTCCTGCAAACTGACAGAGAGTTTTTGAAAATCTATGCCGACTATGCTCTGGCTAGAAGTAAAAAATAAGTTTTACTCTCTCCGTTTTTCGCGTCTTTTTCTCATTTTTTCTTATTTCTACCAGTCCTTACAAGATTAACCTGTCACAATCAAGTTAACCTTCCATATTAACTTTTATCTCGCCAAAACCATATTTTCTATTGATCCTCCATGCTTGAAGAATATGAGAAAAAGAGACATTTTAAAAAGACTCCTGAGCCGTCGGCCAGTAATTTTAAAAAAAGCTACGACAAACCGATTTTTGTGGTTCAGCGCCATTACGCGCGCAACTTTCACTACGATTTCCGCCTGGAGATGGACGGGGTTCTGAAAAGCTGGGCTGTGCCAAAGGAGCCCCCGAAAGAGGCAGGCACCCGAAGGCTTGCTATCGAGACTGAAGACCATCCTCTGGCATATGCCGATTTTGAGGGAGAAATCCCGGTCGGGGAGTACGGAGCCGGCAAGGTTAAGATCTGGGATAGGGGAACTTTTGAGCTTTTGAAACGTGAGGAAAGGGAAATTGTGGTGACACTTGAAGGAGAAGAGTTGAAAGGGGATTATGTTTTGATCAGGACAAAGTATGGAAAAGGAGAAAAAGGCTGGCTCTTCTTTAAAAAGGCCGACTAAAAGCCGACTGAAACTCAATATTTATGACTACTTAAGCCATGTGGCAAGAGCGAAGATCTAAAAGTAATGTGTGGGAGTCAAAGCGTAAGAGTAAGAGTGAGAGTATAAAAGCGTAAGAGTGAGAATATAAAAGCGAAGATACAAGGGTGAAAGTATCGAAGGTGTATAGACGAAAATATAAAAGTGAAAGTATTACTGTGAAAGTATAACGGTGAAGGCAGTTTTTCAAATGCCCGGGTTTTGGACTCAGACCCTGAGCTTTTTAAACCATTATGAGCATAAGCATATGGGGATACTTACGGAAGAAAGGGTAAAGATTAATGTTTTTGAAACTGCCGGGGAAAACTGCTGCGTTGCCGCCTGTGACGGGCAGAAGGTTTACGATAAAATTACGGCAGTGCTCTGCGAAAATAAGAAGATAGAACTTTCTTTTGCAGATACAAACGAATTAACGCCTGCTTTTCTGAACTCGGCAATAGGGCAGCTTTACGGCCGTTTTCCCGCAGAACAGATTGAGAGCAACCTCTTATTCACGGACATCTCCGAAGAAGACAAGACTATTCTTAAGAGGGTCATCGAGCGGGCGAAAACCTATTTTGAGCATGCATATACCTGCAGAAAGGCGCTGAAAGACGTGCTGGGAGGAGAAGAGGATGCGTAAGAGCGTTCATCACGCAATCGTTTTTCCGGTGAGACGGCGTCCAAGGCTTCACGCCGGGGGGTCCAGGCCCGCAAAATCTGTTCCTGTAAAGGTGCACTCCATAGAGAACTACGATTTTCCCGCAGGCAAAGGCTACTTCTTTGACACCAACATTTGGCTGTATATCTACGGCCCAATCGGCTGGCCTGACCAGCAGTCGGGCGCCTATTCCAGAGCTTTGAAAGAAATCAGAAACTCCGAAGGCACGATCTATATAAACTGCATGGTAATTTCGGAATTCATCAACGCCTTCGCCAGAATAGAGTTCAAGCAGCAGACCGAGTTTACGAGGTTCAAGGAATTTCGAAACTCTCTAGCCTTCCGGGCAATTGCCCAGGATATAGCCTACAACGTAAGAAAGATTCTAAAAAGCACCCTTGCCTGCGATCCTGAACTACAGGCAATAGACCTTCCTGAGGTCATGGACCTCTTCGAGCAGGGAAAATACGATTTTAATGATCTTCTTTTTGCCCAGATCTGCCGCGCAAAAGATATGGTTTTCGTAACCCATGACAAAGATTTCAGCGAACTCGGAGTCGAGATCCTGACCGCAAACGAGAGGCTGATAGATGCGGCGAGAGAATAACCGTTTTTTAATTTCTTACGCTTTAGGCTTAACTTCAAGGTAAAGTTCAATTGCTTCTTTTATTCTCCTGTTTAATTCATCAAGCGTTTCAGCCTGCATGTGACATCCCGGAAGCTCAGTTACAGGAACGACATAAATTCCATCTTCATCCTATTCAATAACGGCAGTGAACTCTTTTACCACAAACTACTCACTTTATAACTTCTCTAGATTAACTCTTAATGAGTTTATTTGTGAGACTATTTATAGATGTGAAGAAGCAATTTATTGTTTTCCAACGCAGCAGATATATTGGAAGCCTATTGGAAAATTTGTTTCCGGGAATTTTTAAGAGTAGTGATGTTGATGGTAACTTATTGGTTGGATTTATTTACGGGAACTACTTGGGAAGAGTTTCGAAAATCAGGGGCAAATGTTAGTGGATTCCGGGAAAGCCGCAAAAAAGCTATTGATAAAGTAAAGACCGGAGATATCCTGCTTTGCTATACTACGGGTATTATGCATTGGGTTGGAGCATTAGAAGTTATTGGCCCTAGTAATGATACAAGAAAAATTTGGAATTTAGATGATAATTCTGAAACTTTAGAGTTTCCTGCAAGAATAGACGTAAAGCCAATCATTATACTTGATCCTGAGTATGGCGTACCTATGGCTGAACTGGAAGGCAAAGTTAGTTTTTATCAAAACCCTTCCGATCGCCTTAAGGGCTTTAAGGGATTCGTTAGAGGAAGTCTTAGTAAATTTAGAAACGAGGATGGAGAGCTTGTCTTTAAACTCTTAACAGATGCAGAAGAAAAACCTAAGAAGAAAAGAATAGATCCCAAAAGATTGAGAAAAGTTCCTTTATATAAAACCAAAAAGGGCAAAGTTAACAAAATTGTAAGTGTTCCTGATTCTCAAGATGAGTCTAATAACGAAGAGATAATTGACACTCATAGAGTATTAGATCCTACTGAACATACTCAAATTCAATATTATCTTCTGGATTTAGGCTCAAAGATGGGCTTGAATGTACGGGCTGCAACTAATGATTCGTCTAAAGAATTCAATGGTGTTATTTTTGCATCAATACCAAATACTATCTCGGAATTACCACTACAGTTTAATGAAGCTACCCAAAAGACAATTGAATTAATAGATGTACTTTGGTTAAAAGGGAACACAATAGTTGCAGCCTTCGAAATTGAGTCTACTACATCTATATACTCAGGTCTGTTAAGAATGAGTGATTTGATAGCTCTTCAACCAAATCTAGATATAAAATTATACTTAGTTGCTCCAGATACACGAGGGGATAAAGTTAAAAGAGAAATACTAAGACCCACTTTTGAGTACTTACAAAAACCACTGTCGAAGATGTGTGGTTTCATTCCCTTCTCAGATTTAAAGGATAAAACTTTAAAAATTCAAGAGTTAGGTATTGCTCGTCATTTAAATCCCAATTTCTTGAATGGAGTAGCTGAATATTTTACTGCTGAGGGTGAATACCAAGAATGAGTATTAAATTCCCTGCTAAGCAGCTAGCTATTTTTGCAGACGCTAAATGCTTAAACATCTATCCAGGTCTTTATATATAGCACGAATATAAGCGGGTTACAGATACCTATATCTAATTTTGTGTCTGAAGTCTAAGCGTATACTACTAAACTATAATTTTAATGTCCAAACTCTCTATATCCGGCATTCTAGTTACGGATAACGAGTTATCAGGATACTGATTTACTGGGATCTTCGGTTATTACATTACTGAACTACTAATTTTCGCTATAGAATAGGCATTTATATCAGAAACAGAATTTTAGACTCTATTTACATCCTTATCTTAATTCACACTTACTTTATTCCAAACCATTTAAAAGAGGCTCAAACTTTGGAATTACAATTCAATCTCAAAGCTTATTTTAAAACAAGTGCAGACCCTACTCCTGCAAAGGACGCTATAACTGCGCTTTTAGAAGAGGCAAACAATACCCTTCTCACTCGAGGGGCGCCTGAAGGGCAGGGAGCAAAAATTACAGAATGGAAGCTCGGGGAGGACAGGATCGAGCTTGTGCTTGAATCCGGCAGGTATGTCAGGGTTCATGATGCGGTCCTCCGGCTGAGGAAACAGCTTGCTGAGGCGCTCGGAAAGAGTATAAGATCGGGATTCGCGGAATTGAGGTTGAGTCCTTTACCATTCGGATGCCGTCTGAACATGAGTTAAAGCCGCTCAAGGTACCCTACATTAAGAGCATGGAAAACATCGACGGCGGAATCGTGCTCGAACTTGAGGTCGGAGAAGCTGAACTGAAGAACCGGGTGCCGGACAGGATTCTCACGCTCCTTGAAGAGAAAATTGAGGCTGCCCAGTACGGGGCAAAGGCCGAGCACTGGGATCTGCTCTGGCAAAGAGAGCCAATGGAGCATTCCTTCAACGAAGATCCGACCCAGGCCATGATGAAAAAAGGCTGGCTCAAACGCGGGGCAAGTCGCGGGCAGTGGATCCACGGGCCACAGTCCACAAGGATTTTCCGGACTTTCGAAAAGATCGTCTTTGAAGAACTTCTGGAGCCTCTCGGGTACAGGGAAATGATTTTCCCGAAGCTGGTTACCTGGGAAGTCTGGATGAAGTCTGGACATGCCAAGGGTGTGTATCCTGAGATTTATTATGTCTGCCCTCCGAAGACAAGGGACCCCGAGTACTGGGAAGAGGTTGCCGACTATTACAAAGTCACCCATGAAGTGCCCACAAAACTGATAAAGGAAAAAATCGCAGAGCCGATCGGAGGCATGGCCTATGCTCAATGCCCTCCTTTCTGGATGTACGTAACAGGGGAAACTCTTCCGAACGAGGAGATTCCTGTAAAAGTCTTTGACAGGTCAGGGACTTCTCACAGGTACGAGAGCGGCGGAATCCATGGGATCGAAAGGGTAGATGAGTTCCACAGAATAGAACTCGTCTGGATCGGGACAAAGGAAGAGGTAGTAAAGTGCGCAGAAGAACTGCATGCGCGCTATATGCACATCTTCAATGACATTCTGGACATCGAATGGAGAAAAGCAAGAGTCACCCCCTGGTTCATGGCACAGGAAGGGCTGCTTGGCCTTGCCGAAGGAAACACTGTAGGAACAACTGACTACGAGGCCTGCCTGCCTTACCGCGGGCCGGACGGAGAATGGCTCGAATTCCAGAACGTAAGCATCAACGGTGATAAGTATCCCAAAGGCTTTAATGTGAAACTCCAGTCTGGAGAAGAACTCTGGTCAGGCTGCTCCGGAGTCGGGCTTGAGAGATGGGCTGCGGTCTTCCTTGCGCAGAAAGGACTTGACCCTGCAAACTGGCCTGAAGAATTCAGGAAGAGAGTAGGTGAAATGCCGAAAGGCATCCGCTTCCTTTAAACTTTTTTATTTCTTTATCAGATAAGCAGAAAGCGTTTCTGACCGATTTGTTTATATACTGATATGATATGTATAGTGAGCCATTAACTAGTTAGATGCCGCTAATTTCTGAGAACTTCTGGCCATTTCCCAGATCATATTTTTGATTATCAGGAGCCTGTAGCTGCCGGAATATAAGGGACGGGTCCAGATTCGGAAGCCTATGGAAGCTCGGAAATTTCATCTTGAAAGGGAAACGCTAGTGCTGAAAGCACCACAAACCGCGCCGGGCAGCGCAAAGTCTGTGCGCGCTAAAGGTCATTCATGCTCATTTATTAAGGAGAAGCTCACCCGAGCATACGGAATACGAAACAGAAAGGTTTGAGGGCCGCAGGACCAATCAGCAGCATACAAAAATTATACGAAATGAACATCACTTCGGAGGAATTATTTGGCAAGAAAGAAAGTACAGAGAAAGCTTGACGGATGGAAATCCAAGGAATGGTATAATATTGAAGCCCCTGTCATTTTAAACAGGAGCGTTGTCGGTAACACTATGGCAGGAGATCCTTCCCTACTCGTAGGGCGCAATGTTGAAACCACGGTTGGGGAACTTACCAATGATATGAGCAAGAATAATACCAAGGTCATCCTCAGGATCAACAATGTCGTCGGAGATACGGCAACCACTGACCTTATGGGCCATGAACTCACAACCGACTATATCCGCTCAATCGTGAAGAGACAGACCTCAAGAATCGATGCCAATATCGATGTTAAAACCAAAGACGGCTATGTCATCCGTGTAAAGCCCACCTGCTTCACCATCAAAAGGGCACGCTCAAGCCAGATCAAAGCCATCAGGGAAATGATGGTTGAAATCGTCAAAAGGCGTGCATCAGAATCCGATTTCGAGACCTTTATGCAGGAAGCAATCCTTGGCAGGCTCTCAGCAACCATTTACAGGCAGGCCAAATTCATTTACCCGCTCCGCAGAGTCGAGATCAGGAAAACCCAGGTTGAAGCTGCGCCAGCACCTGTACCCGCACCTGCAGCAGCGTAATTTCGTTCCGGTTTTAATACCAATAGGCAGGGGAAAATCCGAAAGGATTTTCTTATCTCTTTTCTTAGTTCCTTTTAGTATCCGGATTTCTTAGTCTCTTTTGTTGTTTTAACTTCTATTCCCGAGTCCCGTCTCGGGAGGACGGTGCCCTTTTCGCTACGCTTTGCTTCGCTCAAGAGGTCTAAATTATAAAGCTTTAGCTTTTCCGTGTTTTCCCGCGATTCGAGAGTTTAGAGTGAGTTCTTCGTACTTGTACTGGTTATCTAGTCTGAGTCAAAAAGAGAATAAGATAGCGAAAAAGACTACGTCCTCCCAAAAAGGGACTTAAGCGAGATGGAACTCGAGCCGTGTTTCCCTCCTTTATATTTTTCGTACTTGCCGACTTTTCAGATTCTTTATTTATTAGTGTCCTCCTAAATTAATGTGTAAACTAAGGCTTTAAAATGCTTATTTCAAGTGATAGGCATATCTCCAGAGCTCCCCCAACAAAGGTACATCTTGAAAATCTATCTTTTAGAGAAATAAACCATATTAATCTTTAAAATAATAAATGGGCAAAGTAAAAGCTTCATTTTTTGACAACTTCGATCTATTTGTGATTAAGGCACCTGATTCCATTTTTCCTTATACGAAGTTTAATGTAAAAATGAGGATTAAATAACTTTTAATCTGAAAACAAGGGGAAATAAACTTTTTAAATGGCAAATAAATTATTTATCACATGTACTTTTATTGGGAGGCCACTAACACTATATTTAATCTGGTAAATAAGGCTCAATAATCCTTAAAAATGGATCGTTTTTAGAGAGCCCTATTTCTTATTCTTTTTCAGGCCTGCAGCCGATACTTTTAAAATTCTTCCTGCTTGCCGGGCTTGCTGCTGAGTTTGCTGCTGAACTTGTCGCTGAATTTGCTGCCTGGCGGCTTACAGAAGCCTTCTCCGTCTTGATTCTGGTTTCAGTTCCTGTACCCGACCTTTTCCAGTATTTTCTGCCTTCATTGCAGCGCCGGTTTACACAGAAATCTTCTTCAGGGCTTTCATTCTCTTCTTTTAATTTTAACAGTTTCCAGCCGCAGCTCTCACAGGTCTTGTCAAGGAGGGTTAATTTTCCGGTTTTGGGGACTGAATGAGTGTACCCGCAGCGTTTTGTACAGCCCAGGAATCGGGTATCTTTAAAGGTGATCAGGAACATGCTTCCGTCACATTCCGGACAGGGGCCGACCGTTTCTGGCGGGTAACATTCCTTTTCAAGTTCGCAGGTAAAACATGGACCTATGCCCACAGCCCAGTTATACTTGTTTCCTACTTTCAGGACAGCCACCCCTTCCTTCTTACATTCTTTGCTCCTGAGTACGGTCAAAGCTCCGGTTTTTGGCAGAGGATATGAATTCCGGCAGTCAGGATAGCCTGTGCAGCCCACAAAGCGGCCCGAATCAGTCTGCACAATCCTGAGCACATGTCCGCAAGCCTTACAGGTTCCTATATAGTTTTTCTTGTCTTCAAGGGCAGCTTCGTCCTTGATCGTGCCTGCTATGCTTGAAGTTAGCTCTTTTTTATTTGCTTCAAGCTGGGCGTACATCACCCGAATCAAGGTTGTGCCTTCATCAAGGGCAGCTTCGAACTCCTTTTTTCCATCTTCGACTTCCTGGATTAAGGCTTCGATCTTTGCCCTTATGTCCGGCCTGACAAGAATCGGGACGGTCAGAGAGAGCCCTTCCATAAGCGTAAAGCCTGTATCCAGGATAGAAACAGTTTTTCCCTTTGTCTCAAAGTACCCTCGTTTCTTGTTTGTTTCGATATGAGTCGGAGCTGTTGCCTTTGTCCCAATTCCATTTCTATCCATAAGGGTCAAAAGTTCGGCTTCGGTCAGCTTCTTTGGCGGGCTGGTTTTGGACTTTGTATTGCTGAGCTTTTTTATGCCCACTTTCTTGCCTTCTTCTACAAACGGGAGAAGCTTATCCTTCTTGTTTTCGAAGGGATAGACTTCGAGCCAGCCCGAATCCTTAAGCACGGTTCCGGACGAGTCAAAAGGTTCCTCCTGCACGAGCAAATGGAGGTGGGTTTTTTCGAAAACTGCTGCAGGCATAAGGTTTGCCAGGAAATGCCTTGCTATAAGGTCGTAGACTTCAGGTGCCTGAGGGATATTTACTGCAGAGCTTACCTCTCCTCTTGAAGCCGCCCTGATCGGGTGGATTGGAGGATGGTCATGCGCATCTTTCTCCCCGTTTTTAGGCACAATTGGGGCTATAAGGATAGATTCTGCAAAAGGCCTGTACTCCTTCTGGCGTGCAAAATCAAAGACAAGGGACTTGAAATCAAAGTCATCACCGTATTTGTTTGTCTCGGTCCTGGGGTAGCTGGTAAAGCCTGCAAGGTAAAGCTGTTCTGCAACCTCAAGGGCAAGTTCCGGGCTGATCCCAAGGAACTTGGAGGCCCTCTTAAGGAACTCGGTAGTATTTAATGGATTAGGAGGGCTGGTTTTTGCCTCTTTTACTGTCTTTTTCGCAACTAGCCCTTCTTTTGCCCCCTTCAGCCTCTTGAAGATCTCAGCGGCTTTTTCCTTCTCGTGAATATTTCCTGCCCTGTGAGTGCCTTCGAATTCTTCGCCTTCTGCCAAAAAAATTGCAGTTATCTTCCAGAAGTCCTTTGCCTGAAAAGCCCGGATCGCCTTTTCCCTTTCGTATACAAACCCACAGGTAGGCGTCTGGCAGGGGCCGATAGAAAGGATGCCCTTTGTCCTTGCTCTTTCCCTGACCGAAAGCGTGACGAAACGAGTGAAAGCTGCTCCCATTTTAAGGTCCAGAATCTGTCTGGTTTCTGCAGCCATTGCCATGTTATAGTCCGGATCTATCAGGCTCTCAAAAGCTGTCTTTACCTCCTTTGGGGAGAGGGACGAAAAACGTGCCCTTGCAACCGGCACATTTGTTACTTCCTCTGCAAGCGTCTTGGCTTCAAATCCTATATTTTCTCCTTCCCTGTCATAGTCGCAGGCAAGGACAATCTTGTTTGCTCTTTTTGCCAGGTTTTTTACAGCAGCAGCGTAATCAGCCCGCGTTACAAGTTTTTCGGGGTCGACTCCAAGGAGTACACCTGGATTAACTTCGCTCCATTTATTATACTGCTCCGGAAAATCATAATTCATAATATGTCCGGAGAGCCCCATTACCAGCCACTCTTCACCTTTCCATTTAAATTCGTATGCTGGCAGCCCTTCTACTGTTATCTTCTCAACTTCCCCATCGCCCAGGATGCTGGCAATCTGGGCTGCTGCCTTATTCTTTTCTGCAAATGCGACAACTGTCATATAAAATACCCTGACTCTGTTCTTGAGATAGTATTGAGAGCTAAAATAGTACAAATAAAGAATTATGTAAGTAAATACATAACGAAATGCTTAAGAAAATGAACAGGACAGATTTCCCTTCTTTCTTTTTCTCGTTTCGCTTATCCGTGTCGGTTTAAATAATACTGGTTCAGTTCAATTATACCGGGTTCAATTATACCGGTAATCTGTAAAAACCTTTCACTTTAAAAACAATTTCTGCAGTTTTCTCTCTATACATTGAGCTGGATAATATGTATACATTATTTATATATTTGCCTGCTTATACATATTAAGTGACTTCCCAGACGTGAAAAGATATATATCAGTTCACTGTCTGTTCTACCTTGCAAGACAGGAATACTGGATTTATCTTTACATTCAAATATCCTGTTCGGACCATCTGATATGGTAGTTAGTTGCAGTTAAGATTATTCATGTTATCGCTGATGTGGTTTTATCAATATCTTTTAATTAATCTAGAATTATAGTTGCCTCATTCACCTCACAATCTGGAGTAACAATGACACTGATGGAAGATGCGAAGAGGGGAATCGTCACCCCCTCAATAGAAGCCGTGGCAAAAGCTGAAGGAATAGACCCTGAGACTGTTCGCTCCTGCGTGGCAAAAGGGCTGATATCGATTCCCATAAATAACAGGCGAGAGACCCTTCCTACCGGCATTGGCAAATATATGAGCACAAAAATCAATGCCAATATCGGAACCTCAAGGGACTGTATAGATATTGATGCCGAAATCGAAAAAGCAAAGGCTGCAGAAGCTTTTGGCGCTCATGCCGTAATGGACCTTTCTACAGGCGGGGATCTGGATGAAATTCGCACCCGCATCCTGAAATCCGTTGACATTCCCGTAGGGACGGTTCCAATCTACCAGGCTGCAGCTTCCAGTAAAGTTGTTGTGGAGATGACCTCGGATGATATGTTCAACGCTGTCCGGAAACATGCCAAACAATGTGTGGACTTCGTGACCGTGCACGCCGGGGTCAATTTTAACTCCCTTGAGCGCCTGCGCCAGAGTGACAGGATAATGAATGTCGTGAGCCGTGGAGGCTCTTTTACCCTTGCCTGGATGCTGCACAACGAGGAAGACAATCCCTTCTATGCCGAATTTGATTATCTCCTTGAAATCGCAAAAGAATATGATATGACCCTGAGCCTTGGAGACGGCATGCGTCCAGGCTGCATTGCCGATGCTTCCGACCGCCCGAAGTTCATGGAATTTATCACACTCGGTGAACTCGTAAAACGCGCCAGGGCTGTTAATGTCCAGACCTTTGTGGAAGGCCCTGGCCACGTGCCTTTAAACGAGATCGAACTGAGCGTAAGAGGCATGAAAGAACTCTGTAACGATGCTCCTCTCTATCTTCTGGGCCCGCTTGTGACCGATATTGCTCCCGGCTTCGATCACATTACAGGCGCTATCGGAGGAGCAATTGCAGGGATGTACGGCACGGATTTCCTCTGCATGGTAACTCCGTCCGAACATCTTGCCCTTCCAACCCTTGAGGATATAAAAGAGGGTCTGCTCGTAACAAAGGTTGCAGCCCACACCATTGACCTTATAAAGGAAGGTCCAAAAGAACGCGCCTGGGAAAAGGACTTGGCCATGGCCTATGCTCGCAGGGATCTTGACTGGGAAAAGCAGTTCGAACTTGCAATCGACGGCAACAGGGCCCGCAAAATCCGGGACGCTCGAAAAACCGAAAGCGATACCTGCTCAATGTGCGGGGATCTCTGTGCCTTGAAGATAGTAAAGGAAGCCTTCGCGGAAAGGAAGAAGGAAAAATGAGTTTTTTCAATTCTTTTCTCTTTTTAACTCTTTTTTTCAATTCTTTTTTCAACCCTTTTTAACTCTTGTTTGTCAATTATTTCTTCTTTCCTGTAGAACCTGGGTTCTTCAACTCCCTAAAGAAATGGCACTTCCAGCTCACAACTAATACCGGTAGAATATATCATGTGATAAATGGAAAGCAGGTTCGGCGTTTGAGCGAATACACCTCGACCATATGATGGGGGTGATATCTCAGTTTTGCTTTTCGAAGTCCGCTGATGCCGAGATCGCTTTCCCGGTTGATATATTCCACCTCACTGGCAAGAAGCGCTGCAGTTTCGGCATTGATTACCTTGTAGATTCCCTTATATTCCGGCAGTCCTTTCTCAAAATGGATTAGCGCCGTATTAGCGTTGAGACGCTCAAAAAGAGAGATGGCACCTATCTGTGAATCAACCCTTATCAAAAGGCCTTGCAGGGGTAATTCGGTGAAGTGTTCGACCGCGTAGAAGACTGCCTCTATTTCGTGGGCAAGAATTAAATTATCCTTGCACTTTTTGCTCTCACACCACTTTACCAGAAACTCCATTATCTCTTCCCGATTTCCGGGGGTTATCGGCTCGACTGTATGCCGGTAATTCTTCCGGAATTTGTTAATCTGGCTGCGGATCTTGAGATATTTCTTTCCCGGGAGCTCCGCAAGGTCGAGAGTCCGGTACACATAATCAAAATGGTTCAGATCTGGAACCAGCACACGATCAGGATCGATTTTCTTCATCCACTGTGCAGTATCAGGGTCGATGAGTATAAGGGGCTTATTATCATCGCCCATATCCAGCGCCAGCCATATTACCTCTCGCATGAGCGCAGGATCATGGGGGCCGATAGGCGGGTGTAAACGGGTAACTCCTGCGGCGGTGCAAGCAAGAATTACGTTCTCATTCACGTATGCATACCGATAATGCATAAAATGGTTCCAGCAAACCATGCTCGTGAAAGTGTTGTCGCTGTGGGTTTGCGGGTAGAGTGCATAATGGCGCTCGAAAAAAGCCCGATCTGCGAGCGTGACCGGTTTGAAATCTTCATGACAAAGCATTTTAAACAAGACTTTTTTGGCTTCATACTTATTTTTATTGGCAATCCTCAAGCTAACAAAAATTACATGAATTAAGAGTGATATCAAATAAATTCAGTCTTATCAAACCTATGAGATTATCTAAATCTATCGATTTAATAAAGGAATCGAAAAATGTCAGAGAATTATATAAAACCTCCAGAAAATAAAATAAAATCTGCAGAGAACAAAATAAAACCCGGTTTGAAAATCCGCGCTGCAGGAAGAGAAGATGTCCCCCTGATTCTTGAGTTCGTCAAAGGTATTGCCGAGTTTGAAAACCTTTCTCATCTGGTCACAGCGACAGAAGAAACCCTGGCGAACTCAATGTTCGGGAAAAGGTCCTATGCCGAAGTTTTCTTTGCCGAACTTGATAGGGTACCTGCCGGTTTTACAGTCTTTTTCCACAATTTCTCTACCTTTGTGGGGAAGCCGGGGCTCTATATAGAAGACATTTTCGTAAAACCCAATTTCCGGGGAAAAGGAATTGGAAAAGCAATGTTCCTACACTGTGTAAAGCTTGCAAAAGAACGAAACTGCGGAAGAATAGAGTGGGCGGTCCTCGACTGGAACCCTGCCAGGGAATTTTACGAACATCTTGGAGGAGGCCCTGCACACGGGTGGCACATCTACCGCATGAATGAGGAAAAATTTGAAAGTGCGCTTGAAAAATGAATTTGAGGTGAAAATTCTCAGCAGAAATAAGATCCAACTTCGGATCTAACTTTTTCACGTTACATCTTCCTGCTGAACAAAAGAATGATGTTCAAGTCGTTCAATTCTCTTTTCAAGGTTCTCTATTTGCTGAAGAAGTTCTTCTGAGGCTTCTTCGCCCTGCTCAGTGCCTGGCCTTTTTCCTCCGGCTTTCTCGGCAAATTTTTGGGCCAGCTGCATAAACTTGTCCAGTTTCATGACCGGAAACGTCTCGAACTTGCACAGCCCCATGAAAGGAAACACTGAAGCTGCATATGTTTTTTCGTCGTCAGTTTCATAAATCACAAACGTGCGGTAGCCTGTAAGGTCAGTCCATTCGTCGATCACTTTTATTCCCTTCGGGTATTCATAATTTGAATAGAACTCCGCGACTTTCAATGAGTCTTTTGGCTCCCAGGTTATTATATCCATCAGCAACATTTCCTGATACCCCCAATATTAAAACTTGATCCGAATTCCGTTCAATCGAATTTCTGTTCTACCTAACTCGAATCGGCTTCAAAAATACATTTGGCAAAGTTAAGTATTGTTTCTCTTCAAACGGGCATATACTTTTAGGAACAAATGTTCAGGAAAAAAGGTCTGGAAAAGGTTTTTTATTTTTATTTGTTCCGTCTGAGATAAAATTTAAGCTTTCTTTGGTCAAAATATGAAGAAATTTTACAAGCTTTTTGCTTGAATCAAATTTAAAAAGTGGAGATTTAAAAATTACACATTATTTTTTGGCTAAAAAACTTATTTATTTAAAATCTGAACATAATTCTCTATATACACATTTTTGGGTACTAGTTTCATTGCAATATACAAAAGAACAGGAAGAATTATCATGTCATCCAGATATCCAATTACAGGTATGAAATCCGGTATTAAATCTATTGGTGATAATGCGTAGGCTATGGCGATCCATAATAGTATTTTTGCAGTTCTGGGAGTTCGAGGGTCTGCATATATAAGTTTGCACAGTTCTATGTACTTTTTTGCATTATTCTTTATTTCTTTTAATTTCAACATAACTAACATAGATACAAAACTGATTGTTTATAAATAATTATCTGGATTGTTAAAAGCATATATTCAGTAATCTGTAAAAACGATACAATTATTCACTGATAATAGTTTGGTCTAAATAGGATTTCTAAGGAATTCTGTATTTGAAGCAAAACGCCAAAAGTGATAAGCTGTTACTCTTTAAAAGCCACGTTTTGGAGAGGGTTAAGGCTCGGGAGAACTTATTTTCGGGGGGTCAGGTTAAGGCTTAAGGGGAATTCATTTGTATTTGGTTAAGGAATCTGTTAACGTTAAAGTGACTACTGAAATCGTCTATTCATCTAGATTTCCATTTATAGGTTTACAGAAAACGGCGACGAAAATAACACATTTCTTATAGATCATATCTTAACCGAATACAAATGAAGGGGAATTAAATACTCAGGATAAAATCAAAGAGTTTAAGACATCTCTGGGGTTGTTGGTTCTTAAGAGCTCAATGGCTTTTTCACCTCCATAGGATCAGAAACGCTGGAAAGGATATTACTATTAAAGATGAGAGCGTCGTAAAAGTCTGGAGTTTCTAACTAATCATATACAGTCATCAAACTTCAACTCCATAACTCGACATCATGTGAAATTATTGAATTTATTTGCTATGATAAAATCGACAGAATTTTGGGTGATTTTGGACTTTTATGACGCTCTCATGCCTATTTCAAAAAAGCCTGTGCAACCCGATATATCCACTAACCGGAAAAAGGCGAATTTTTCATACCTGTCTCATCCTTCGCCAGTTCCTTCTTCTAGGACATTTACTCTTTGTCTTCTCCATTCCACTCCATTAATGCCTTCTCAATAGATATCAATGTGAACATAGTAGTATTGAATATCTCGTCAGGGTGTTGTGGCATCCAGCTGATTTCATCAAGAACGTCTCTTGGGAGCCTGACTATATCGTTCAGGTCTTCTCCTATCTTCATGAAATATTCAGTATATCGTGATCCATACCGACTATCAGCACACGCAGTGATAGAAATATACTGAGTATACTTTCCATCATTCATTACATCTCTTGCGTATCTGTAATGAATTTCTTCAATACAATCCATGTAATCATTATGAATTCTTCTGATGGTATCTGGAATTGATTCACCGTCTTTTTGCAAGGCTTTCAGGTCTGATAAGACACTTTTTGAGAGTCGGATTGTTTTGTACTGCTGCATACTACTCCGTATATAGTTAAAGTTTATAAATACATTACTACATATGTAGTTAATCGTAAATGTACTATATTAGTAGTGGATTTATGGAAAGCCTACGGAGCTTGATATATTCTCAAAACGATATAAATGGGCTTTTCACTTTGTTGTCTCTAATGTCTGTTTTTCAGGTGCACGCCTGCCTTTTTTGTATCCTAATAGATTCAAATGGGTGGTGAATACTTTCCGATAGTTTGGCTATGTTTTAAAATATTCTTTCATGAGTTGTTATATGGAATGATATCTGGTTTCAGATTTCAAACTTCGCAGGGCTATTGCAAGATGTATCTAATAATGGAAAATTAGAAGGGAGTCAGGAGAACATTAAGAGGACGGTCAAATGGATACATCAGATAATTCTCGATTTTGAATAATTTCCTTTATAACGAGAGCGGTGACGCAACTTTGATTTCAAAGAGAATTTTAGGAACGAGCCTTTAGAAAAAATAACTCTGGAAAAGATTCCTTCTTCCGATGAGGAATCTCTTCCCCGGCAGAAACCTTAATAGAGGGTTTCGCTGGAACTTCCATCGTTTTGAATGCATTTTAAGGCTTCAAGTTTCCTTTTCGCATCTGCCATGTCGGGATAGAGACGCAGGATTTCATTGAAAGTGTTTATGGCGTCTGCGTACCTTCCCATTTTTCCGAGGATAACTCCCCTGTAATTCATGGACTGGACGTCGCGCGGGTTTATCCTGAGCAACCTGTCGAAGGCTCTCAGGGCATCCTCGTATTCACCGATTTTTGCAAGAGAGATTCCGAGATATTTCAGGGACTGCTCGTGCCAGGGGTTAAGGGCAAGGGCTTCGCCAAAGGCCCTGCAGGCAGTTTCATAAAGTTTCTGTTTGAAGCAGACAACCCCTATATTATAGATCGCCTTGATGTTTTCAGGATCTTTTTCCAGCACAATGTCAAAGGCTTTCAGGGCTTCCCTGTACATTTCAAGCGTGCAGAAGGCGACTCCCTTGTAGTTCAGGATGTCGATGTTCTCAGGGGAAATGTCAAGGATGCGGTCAAAATAGCCAAGGGATTCCTGGGCCCGGCCGATTTTGATAAGGGTCGTAGCTGCGTTGTAAAGGGTCTCTTCACTTTTCGGATTAAAAAGTGCGGCTTTTTCAAAGGCTTTCAGGGCCGCGTCGGGGCTTTCAAGTTGCAGCAGGGAGAGCCCAAGGTAATTCAAGCTTTCAGGGTCTTCAGGCTCGGCTTCCAGCAGCATTCTAAAGGTTTCGGCAGCAGCTTCGTATTCCCCTAGGTTGAAAAGCGCAAGCGCGGTGTGATAGAGGGCTTCCCTGTGCGTCGGGTCATGCTCCAGAATTTTATCAAAAGCCTCAAGAGCTTTTTCATACTCCTGAAGCTCCATTCTGGCAATCCCGAGCCTGTAACAGGCTTCAATATAATCCGGGAAATCGGGGGCAAATAGGAGAACCCTTTCAAGGTCCCGCGCAGCTTCCTCGAAGCGCTGGAGCTTGAAACTGGCCACTGACCGGCTGTAGAGCGCGTTTACGTTCTCAGAGTTTACGATTAGAGCAGAACTGAAAGCCTGACAGGCTTCCTCGTACATATTCAGTCTAAGAAGGGCAAGTCCCATTTGCTCCCAGGCAGCTTCCAGGGTTGAATCGAGCTCCACGGTTTTTTCAAAAGTTTCAACGGCTTGCTCATCTTGATCAAGTCCCCTTAAAGCAAGCCCTGTTACGTACCAGACGTCCGCAGCATCTGGTTTTGCTTCGAGAATTTTTCCAAATGTTTCAAGGGCGGCTTCATAGTATCCCAGTTTGAGCTGGGAAAGTCCCATTTTCGTGCAGGCATCTTCGATTTCGGCGTCATTTAATTTCTCTTTTAATCCGGGGCTTTCTTCTTGGTTTTCCCTCTGAATTTCTTCCTGATATTCTCCCTTGATTGCTCTCTGTATCTCTCCCTGATTTCCTCCATTAATTTCTCCCTCGATTTCTCTCTTTATCTCCCCCTGATTTCCTCTGTTGATTTCTCTTTGTATCTCCGCTTCATTTTCTTCCGAGTCTAATTCATTAATTTCCTCAGGAACTTCCTTCTGATTTCCCAGGACAGCTTGCTCGAAGGACTCGAAGGCTTCAGCATAGTATCCCAGAGAAAATAGAATAAGTCCTCTCCTGTACCAGGCTTTTTCAAAGTCCGGATACAGTGAAAGAAGTTCTGAAAATGCCTCAAGAGCTTCCTCCAGTCTGCCGAGCTTCAAAAGCACGACTCCTTTGTCGTAAAGGGCCTCTTTTGAAGCCGATTCGCTCGCTGTAAGCTTTCCAAGCGGCAGCAGGGCTTCGTCATACCTCCCAAGTTCTATCAGGGAGAATGCATACTTTTCGAGGAGTTCTTCAAAAGCCTGGGAGTTCTCGAAAGCCGGAATTTCTCCTGTGCTTTTGTCGTTGTTTTCTTCCCCAACCTCTCCAGTGCCTTTAATATTAAGGTTCTCAGCTGCAAGTTCGAGAAGGATGTCAACCACAGAAACCACTTCTTCCGCCTTTCCGAGTTCAAAAAGGGCCAGGGCTTTTTTGTACAGAAGTTTGAGGTCGGTTGCCCCGGAGTTAAGGGCAGCGTCAAAGGCTTCCACTGCTTTTTCATATTCCCTGAGTTCAAAGCAGGAAATTCCTGTATAATAAGACAGGTCGGATTTCTGGCAGCCGAGATCAAAAGCGTTTTCAAAGGATTTTACGGCTTCTTCAAAGTTCCCCAGCCTGAAAAAGGCAATACCCCTGTAGTAATGCAAATCTTCCTTTTTCGGGCAATATTTTAGAGCCGTTTTAAACGCTTCAACGGCCTCCTGATATTCCTCAAGCTCGAAGTGAGTATACCCTTTTTGCTCAAGGGCGTAGGTACAGTCAGGCTTCAATTTAAGGACAGAGTCAAACATAGTCGAAGCCTTCTTTACTTCTCCAAGGGCTTTTAAAGCGAGTCCTTTCCTGAAAAGGACGGTTTTTCGCTCCGGATTCTCCTTCAGAACCATATCAAAGAGCCCAAGGGCTTCTTCGTAAAGCCCCTGCTTGAAGCAGGCTGTGCTCAGGTGTGCAAGAGCTTCAGTATCAGACGGCTTTCTTTTAAGCACTTCCCTGAAACCTGAAGCCGATTCCTCATATCTTCCTGACCGTAGTAAAGCGAGGCTTTTCATGTAAAGGGCATCAAGGTTTTCAAAATCTATATTAAGTGCGGCTTCAAAAGCTTTTATAGCTTCCTCAAAGTTACCAAGTTCGAGACAGGAAAGCCCGAACTGATAACAGGCATCCTGATAAGCAGGGTCGATCTCAAGGACCTTTTCAAAGTCTTTTATTGCCTCCTCATGCTGTTTCAGCTTTGAATGGGATATGCCTTTCAAATACCAGGCCTCTACAAACAGGGGATTCTGTTCGGTAAGCCTCGAAAAAACCTCAAGCGCTTTTTCGTAAGCTCCCTGCCTGATGAGCACAAGCCCTTTCCAGTAAAACGCAGAGGACTTTTGTTCAGAGATATTTTGTTCAGAGATATTTTGTTCAGATAAGTTTTGTGCAGATAGGTTTTGTACAGAGCAGTGTGTAAAAAAGCCTTTCTTTGAACCCTCAATTACTTCTTCAAAAAGAGAAAGGGCTTTATCATACTCTCTGGATTCGAAGCTGGCTATCCCAAGCTCAAATTTTGCTTCTTCGTTGCCAGGATCAAATTCCAGTATCCTGAAAAGGGTTTCAGTTGCTGCTTCATACCCTTTTAGCTGCACGAGACAAATCGCCTTTTTATGGAGAGCAGGAAGGTTCTCTGGATTTTTTTCAAGTACAGCTTCAAGAGCTTCCAGGGCAGCTTCATATTGTTCGGTTTCAAACATACAGAGAGCCCTGTACTCGAGGGCTTCCTCCATTTCGGGGTTAAGGCGAACGGCGGAATCAAAGGCACACGCTGCTTCCTCTAGCCTATTTATTTTATACAGGCTAAGGCCTCTATAGTACCAGAGAATATCGGAATCCGGCTTTTCTTCAAGAACGCTCTCAAAGGTTTCAAGGGCAGGGATATACCTTTCGAGCTGCATCTGCGCAAAGCCTTTGTAAGTCCGAGCGTTCTGGTAATCGGGATTCTTTATTTCATCATAATTGAGATTTTTTATCTGATTGTAATCGGAGTTATTTATTTCCTTATAATTTAGATTTTTTTACAATTACTTCGTCAAAGGCTCTTATAGCCTCTTCAAAGCGTTCCAGTTTTATCAGGGCAAGCCCTTTTCTACACCAGACCTCTCTTGATCCCGACTTTTTACCGAGCACTTTCTCAAAAGCCTGAAGGGCAGTCTCATATTTCCCGAGTTCCATTGCAAGTTTTCCTTTCTTGCATTGGATTTCCGGATTTTCGGGATTTTTTGCAGCGAGTTTTTCAAAGGTTTCCAGGGCTTCTTCCTGCTTTCCTAACTTCACCTGGGCAGCCGCAAGGCTGTATAAATATTCGGGGTAATCGGGATTAAGAGAAAGGATTTTTTCAAAGCATTCCAGGGCAGTTTCCGTTCTTCCGAGCTTTAGCAGGGCTATTCCCCTGTTGTAAATTGAATCGAGATCTTCAGGGCTTGTTTTAAGAACTTCAAAAAAGGCTTCATTTGCTTTTTCGTATTCTTCCGCAGCCAGTGAAATTAGTCCGCTGTTTCTCCAGGCATCTTCAAAATCAGGCATGAGACTTACAGCTTCTTCGAAAGCTTTAAGAGCTTCTTCCGTTCTTCCAAGCTTTCCAAGCACTATTCCTTTATTGTTCCAGCCTTTTTCGAGATATGGGTTCAGCCGCAGACCTTCTTCAAAGGCGCTGAGGGCTTCTTCATAGCGTTCTATGGAACATAGAGCAAAACCCTTATTCATCCAGCAGGCTTCGCAGTCGGGTTTGAGTTTTATAGCTTTCTCAAGAGATTTCAGGGCAGGCTCGAATTTTTCTTTGTTAAGGAGAATTAATCCTAGCTGGAGCCAGAGCCTGTAGTTTTCGGGTTCTTCTTCAAGGCTCTGTGCAAGAGATTCAAGAGCCTCTTCAATACGGCCTAACTTGACCAGCATCGTGCCCCTGAGCTTCTGGGCCTTAATAAATCCTGGATTCTGTTCAAGCATTGAATCGAAGGCTTTGAGGGCTTCTTCATATTTCCCTTCCCTGGCAAGCAAGTGCCCCTGCTGGTACAGGGCATCTCCGTATGCAGGGTCCAGTTCGGCAATTCTGGAAAAAGCCTGTGATGCTTCCTCAAAGCGCTGCAGTTTCACAAGAGCAAGAGCCCTGTTGTACTGCATTTCCTTCATTTCCGGATAAATTTCAAGCACAGAGTCAAAGGCTTCAAGGGCTTCTTCATAGACCTTAAGCTTCATCAGAGCAAGGCATTTGTAATTCCAGGCTTCGAAATAAGTGGGGTCCAGCCTGATGGCTTCTTCGAAAGCCTCTATGGCATCATTGAGTCTGAGCAGCTGAATAAGAGCAAGGCCTTTCCTGAGCCAGATTTCTTTATTCCCTGGATTGATTTTCAAGATTTTAGAAAAAGTTTTCTCGGCATCCTCATAGCGGGAAAGTTCGTTTAAAAGAATGCCTCTGTGATAGAGAGCAGTCTCGCTGACAGGAACTTTCCTTAAAAAAGCGTCAATACATTCAAGAGCTTCTTCATTCTTCCCGAGCTTTGTCAGCGAAAAACATCTTTGTTCCCAGGCATCTGTATTTCTGGGGTTTTCCCGAATAAGAGAATTGAAGCATTCCAGCGCTTTTTCATGCTCTTCAAGCTTTGCGAAAACCAGTCCTTTTGCGTAGCAAGCGTCTGTATTTTTCGGGTTGATCTCAAGTGCGTGCCCGAAACATTCCAGGGCTTCTTCGTAGTTTCCGGCTTTTCCAGCTACGGTCCCTAGGGCATACCAGGCGGTTCCGCATTCGGCCTCAAGCTCAAGTACTTTCTTAAAACAAGGAATTGAGGCCTCAGTCCTTTCCAGTTCGGCAAACGCAAGCCCTTTCCGGTACCAGACTTTTGGATTTTCCGGATTTATTTCAAGTGCGTTGTCATAGGCTTCCAGAGCTGCTTCAAACTTTCCGAGGGTGGCTAGAGCAATTCCTTTTCTATACAGGGCATCGAAATTTTCTGGCTCGAAGTGCAGGACCTGATCAAAAGATTTGAGGGCTTCTTCTGGTTTTTCAATTTTCAGCAGGGCGAGTCCTCTGTTAAAAAGAGCTCCTGTGTGGCCTGGATCTTTGTCCACGATCTTGTTGAAAATTTTAATCGATTTTTCGAACCTTTTTTGTCTAGTCAGGCCAAGGCCTCTTTGAAAGGCTTCATCGTGATTGATAACCAACTCCTCCAATCCTTTTTTCTAATCATATTTCTGCACTTTTCTAATTATATATCCTGTAAGCTCAAAGAGCTGAAACTTAAATATTAGTCTTTTTTATCAAGCTTTAATAATATTTTGCTCTGTTTTCTCCGATTTCAGAGTTTTTGCCTCTCACTCGCCATTAAAAACTTTTTTCTAATACGCGAACGATTTACCAGTGTTAACCGTTAAATTTAATACTTCATCCGACTAGAGGCTATTATCATTATTAATTTTTATCTAGAATCTAATCTCCTAACATTCTATATAAACGATCCTTAATAATTGAGCATAGAAGAATAATTTTCTATTATGTAAAACGTTTTTTGAAGGATCTATGCGATGAACTTTGCAGGTAGCTTGTAATATAAAAAAGGTATAACAAATATATAAAAAATATAAAATAAAATTTTCTAAGTTTAAATTAAACCTCAAAGATTCCTGACAATGCTTGTTGAAGATGCCGATATATCTCTTTATTGAAACAAACAAGGAAAACCTTTTCAGGCAATTCATTTTCCAGAACGAATTTCGTTATTTCGGAAACCGCAATTCCTGCAGCTCTCTCTGAAGGAAAGTTATATGCTCCTGTACTTATAGCTGGAAAAGCAATGGTCTTTACGGCATGTTCCCTTGCAAGTTCAAGGCTCTTTCTGTAGCAGGAAGCCAGCAAATCATCCTCTCCTGTTTTTCCTCCCTGCCATACAGGGCCGACAGTATGTATTATCCATTTCGCAGGCAGGAGATATCCCTTTGTAATTTTTGCTTCTCCTGTGACACAGCCTTTTAAACCCTCACATTCTTCCAGTAGTCCGGAGCCTGCGGCTCTGTGGATAGCGCCATCGACTCCTCCACCCCCAAGGAGAGTCGGATTTGCAGCATTTACGACTGCATCCACTTCCAGTTTTACAATATCTCCTTGGATTATCCTTATCTTGTCCGAAATATATACCATAATACGCTCTTTTGCTTCGGTTTCTTTATATTTTGTTTGATATCTTTCCCGGAGTAGTATAGAATTTGTGTTGCTTGGTCTTTTCTGTTTCTGCTATTTTTGCTTTATTTTCTTGCTTTATCAGTTTGTTTTACATTTTTGCTTTACCTGCTTGCTTTATCCTTTTGCTACTGTTCGGCACAATTTCTTACTTTGATGTTTCTTATTTTGATGCCTATATCTTCAGTTTGTGTATTCCCAAACAATCATATAGCATAAAACCTAGATTATACTAGTCAATCTAGGCATGGAGATCTCGGTTTTCCTAAGGTGATTATCTGCCTTTGACGGAAACTCTGAAAATTTTGATATGCCTCAAAGGGGTTACAAGACTATATTAACTGCCGATCTGAAAGATCAGTAGCACGCTGAGAATATCGTAGAGAGCTAAAAGGCTAAAAACTTCCAAATTGAAACTTAATATGGGGAGATAATTATGGGTGATATGACACTTAAAGAGAGACTTTTAAACGCGCTGGAAGGAAAAGAAGTTGACAAAGTACCTGTTTGTTCCGTAACCCAGACAGGAATTGTTGAATTAATGGATGAGGTGGGAGCTCCATGGCCTGAAGCTCATTCTGACCCTGAACAAATGGCAAAGCTGGCGATTGCAAACTATGAGCTTAGCGGGCTTGAAGCTGTAAGAGTTCCATATTGCCTGACTGTACTTGCCGAAGCTATGGGCTGCGAGGTTAATATGGGAACCAAAAACAGGCAGCCGTCAGTTACTGCACATCCGTACCCTAAGGATCTCGAAGGTATGGAAATGCCTGAGAACCTGCTTGATAAAGGCAGAATTCAGGCTGTACTTGATGCAATCAAAATTATAAGGGAAAGAGTGGGACCAGATGTACCTATTATAGGGGGAATGGAAGGTCCAGTCACTCTTGCTTCCGATCTGGCGAGTGTAAAGTCCTTTATGAAATGGTCTATTAAAAAACCAGATATGTTACATCAGGTATTGGATTTTGCAACCGAGGCCACAATAACTTATGCAAATTCAATGGTTGTTGCAGGAGCAGACGTCGTCTCCATTGCTGATCCCGTAGCATCTCCTGACCTGATGAGCCCGGATTCCTTTAAAAATGAACTCCAGCCAAGGCTGCAGAAGTTTTCCTCAAGTGTAGATTCGGTTACGGTCCTGCATATCTGTGGGGGTGTGGGCCCGATCCTTGACTATATGGCTGATTGCGGTTTTGAGGGCTTGAGCGTTGAAGAAAAGGTTGGAAGTATAAAAAAGGCTAAGGAAGTGCTTGGGAACAGGGCAAGACTCGTAGGAAATATTTCAAGTCCCTTCGTTTTACTGCCTGGCCCGATTGATAAGATCAAAGAAGAATCCAAAAAAGCTATCACCGAAGGTGTAGACGTACTGGCTCCTGGATGTGGAATTGCACCTATGACTCCGCTTTCCCACATTAAAGCTATGGTCGAGGCAAGAAACGAGTACTATGCTTGAAGAAGCAAAAAAACTAAAAATTATTTTAATTTTTCTCTATTTCCCGAGCCCTGTCTCGCCCGAGTCCCGTCTCGGGAGGACGGGGCCCTTTTCGGCAGAGTTGCAGTTCCCGAGTTTCGCTTCGGGAGCCCGGGATCAGTTTCGCTCACTTCGTTCGCTCAAGTGGACTGATTTATAAATAAAGATACTACGTTCAAGATGGCTGATTTACCCGAATTGTGCTTCGGGAACCAAAAATCTCTGATTTTTCTTTTAGTTTCGATGTAGTCGCAACAGCAAGAGATCCGTTTCACGAGCTCCGCTCACTCAAGCGGACCAATTTATAATGAATACATTGAGCTGTGCTCAAGAGGTTAATTGTAATATTTCAATATTCTGTAATTTCCGTGATAATTTGTTTAAATCGGGCTTTTCTTCGTCCCGTGCGACTATAAAATCTGGATTAAATTAAATTTAATTATTTACATCCAAAATTACAATATTCATTCAAATTGCTGGACTCAACATCACTCAACAGCACTCAACAGATTAGATTCCTGTCAATAGGTAAAAAAAGCCTTACATGAACCTCGTCAACAGGAAATTAAACTGGGAATTTTCAAAAAAAATAAATGGGAAGAACTTGCCTCGATTAGAGGCCGTAGTTCTCCGGCCGGAAAACCTTGACTTCCTCTTTATATTTTGTAAGGCAGTCACTCATAAACTGCTCTTTGTCGTCAGTAAGAGCTTCAAGAGCAGTTCTTGCATTTGCAAGGGCATTTGCTTCGAACCTAGAGAGTTCAAGTTTGCCTCTTGCTCCTTCTTCGACGATATTAATGCTTTCGATTGCTGCGTTCCTGGCACGGAGGTAAATATCGTTTCCGTCCCTGGCAATGGCTTCTCCTACTCTGTAGGAATTCTGATATGCGAGTACATAGCCCTGTGCATCTCTGTACATATCCGAAGCTGCGAACATGTCCCGAAGTATTTTTGCATTACCCGAATCAAGAGCAACATTCATTAGGGCACAGTCATAAGCTAGGGTCTCGCCCCAGCACTGAACAGTTGTGCCGCCGAATTCACCATGATACTCAACAGACTCATTGGACCACAGGTCACAGCACTGCATTGTCAGGTTACCCATCAGGTCAGAGTGGGCACAGGTTGAAGTCTTGCCTTCCTGAGCAATCGGAACACCTGCAACTGCTTTGACGATAGTGTTTTCATATCCACAGTCTTTACCCGGGCCAACTGCGCCACATTCGTATGCAACGAGGGACCTAGGGGCGGAAATTGCCCTTGCAATGATTGCGATGGTGTGGGCAAGGTTCTTGTCAAGCAGGCCGCCTGCCATGAACATTGCAGT
>Ga0183099_1000406_pt1 | contig 32516 bp, 24 predicted proteins | sample Biomet1_FD_127788 | JGI IMG/M metagenome (GOLD analysis project Ga0183099, IMG submission 127788) | Microbial communities from bioreactor (seeded with anoxic lake sediment) at LBNL, California, USA - Biofuel metagenome 1 | ecosystem: Engineered > Bioreactor > Anaerobic > Unclassified ...
AATTTCACTTTAACACAAACTGCGTCCAGGGAACTTATCGGCCGAAACCAGGAGAGCCAAGGGTTCTGCCGATTTATCAAAGCACTACCTTTTCGTACGATGATTCCGATTTTGTTGCTGATCTTTTTGATCTGAAAGAAAACGGATCTTTTTATACCAGACTTGGCAACCCAACAGCAGACGGATTCGAAGGCAAAATGAATTTGCTGGAAGGCGGAGTCGGCGCACTCGCACTTTCCTCAGGTCAAAGTGCAAGCTTGTTTTCCATCATCAATATCTGCAAAGCAGGAGATCATGTGATTTCTTCTTCCAACATCTACGGAGGAACTTTCAATCTGTTTGATGTTTCCCTTCGCAAACTTGGGATCGATTTTACATTTGTTGATCCGGATTCCAGTGCGGAAACGATCCTTGCCTGTGCGAAGCCGAACACAAAGGCAATATTTGGCGAAACGATCGCCAACCCCGGAATGAATGTTCTTGACTTTATGAAATTTTCTTCCGTTGCCAAGCAGCTTGACATACCTTTTATCGTCGATAACACACTTGCAACTCCATATTTATGCAGACCATTTGAGCTTGGAGCGAATATAATTATCCACTCCACGACAAAATATACGGATGGGCATGCTACCAGCGTAGGGGGAATCGTGATCGACGGCGGTAATTTTAATTGGGACAACGGAAAATTCCCTGGTCTTGTGGAACCTGATCCTAGTTATCACGGTTTAAAATATGTGGAAGCCTTCGGCCCTGCTGCCTTTATCGTGAAAGCTCGCGTCCAGCTGATGAGAGATTACGGCTGTGTTGCCAGTCCCTTCAATGCTTTTATGTTCCACTTAGGATTGGAGACTCTGCATCTGAGAATGGAACGCCACAGTGAAAACGCTTTGAAACTTGCTGAATTTTTATCCACTCATCCAAGCGTGGCCTGGGTGAAATATCCAGGTTTAAAAAGCGACCCTTACTATGAATTAGCGCAGAAATATATGCCGAAGGGAGCCAGCGGTATCCTTACTTTTGGAATCAAAGGAGGTGCCAAGGCAGGTAAAGAACTGATCAAGCATCTTGAACTGGTTCACCTTGTGGTTCATCTTGGAGATTTAAGGACCAGCATCCTTCATCCTTCCAGCACGACCCACAGGCAGCTTAACGAGCAGCAGCAGATCGAATCCGGTATTTATCCTGAAATGATCCGCGTTTCCGTCGGTATTGAAGATATTGAAGATATAATCGATGATTTTGATAAGGCATTGCATGCAGTGTCGAAATAAAACGGGGTGAGTTCACTGAAAAGATGTATCATCATAACATCCTACCAATCCGCAGGTTTGAATGAATTTTTTTCCTTTACTGATGAAGACTATATCATTTGTGCTGACGGTGGATACCATTTTGCAAAAGCGGAAGGGATCAGGCCTCATATAGTGATCGGAGATTTTGACTCTATGAAAGAAGAAATTCTCCGATTCCTGTGAAGTGCTCCGCTTACAGCCGGAAAAAGACGACACAGACACTCTTGTCTGTCTGAATTACGGTATTGAGAAAGGTTTTCATGATTTTGTGATCCTAGGCGGACTCGGCGGCCGTCTGGATCATACCGTTGCAAACCTTCAAACGTTGTCCTATGCAGTTGACAGGAAATTAAATGTCTGGATCATTGACGGAAAAAACAGAGCAACAATGATCGATCCCGGCAGTATCTCAATTCCTAAAGAGACCGGAACCAAGATTTCTTTGTTTGCCTTTTCCGACACCTGCGAAGGAGTTACAATCACAGGAGTGAAATATCCTCTGGATGACCACCGTCTGACCCGCAGCTTTCCGTTAGGGATCAGTAATGAATTCATCGCTGAGCGGGCATTCATCGGTCTTAAGACCGGCAGACTGCTGATCATACTATCCAAAGATTGACTGTCACTTTAATTTTATAATTCAATTTTATGGGTTAAAAAAGCTTGAAAATTATTTACTAAAATAATTGACACTCGATACAATGCCATGTAAAATAAATTTTAATAAATTGAATATCATTTGCTAGGGGAGCTTTATGCTGAGAGTTTTTCGACCCTCATTACCTGATCCGGGCAATACCGGCGTAGGGAAGCAGTCTTGATTCGACGGTAACGTTGCATTCCGGTGCATCGCTATCGGGCCGGCTCAACCAATCCCCTCCTGCAAAGCAAGCACATTTTATGTGTAAGACAAAGGAGGTTTTTTTATGTCATCAGAACAATTGCAAGGATTCTTTGAATCCACCTTGGGCCAGATATCTGTCGTGGCCGTAATCATATTATTATTCTTTGGGATCCTGATATCGGGCCGTAAGAAAAAGCCGGATACAAAAGCCATGGTCACATCAGCAATTCTGGTCGCCATGTCCATCGCTCTGAACCAGATCACTTTATTTCAGATGCCGCAGGGCGGCTCTGTCACCGCATTCAGTATGCTGCCTATCGTTGTATGTGCATATCTGTACGGAGTACGAAGAGGCATGATGGCAGGCATGTGTGTCGGACTTTTGAATCTGATATTTAATCCTTATGTCATCCATCCGCTCCAGATGCTGCTCGATTATCCCCTTGCCTTTGGAGCACTGGCACTCGCCGGCATAATGAGAAACAAAAAGTACGGGCTGATCTCCGGTTATATCATAGGCGTCTTGGGAAGATATTTCTGTTCTGTACTCTCAGGTGTTATTTTCTTCGGCGAATATGCCCAGGAAGGCTTTAATTCTTTGTCCTGGTCGCTTTATTATAATATCACCTATCTCGGAGTTGAAGGTATCGCAACACTGATCGTTCTTGGGATTCCAGCCGTCAGAAAAGCCATTGAACAGTTTAAAGCAGTGGATTATTCCGTCAGGTCAAACTAACGATACCAAATTAACAATACCCCTTTAGAATTAACTTAAAAATCTAGACAAAGTTAAAAAAAGAGGTGCTTGACAAGCCAAGCACCTTTTTTATCTTTAATTTATAGCTTTCATTTTAAAATCTTATTAAAAAAATTTATGAATCGAATACAATATGTACTTTTTCAAAACCCCAATTCCCTTCATTTTGAATTGATGATACTTTATTTCTTACAGTCACAAGTTATGTTTCCTGCTATAATTTCCTGCCAGTCGCCCAATACATCATGGGTCCAGCAATCATCAGCTCCCGCTGATTCCCTCATGGTAAGAGCAAATATATAGGAAAGCTCCTTGACCGTTGCTCCTGCTTCCAGAGCGCCCTTGAAATGTTTGAGCACACAAGGTTTGGAACGTCCTTTAATGGAAAGTGCAAAACAGATAAACTGATAAGTCTTTTCATCGATCATTCTTTTTTCCTGGTATAATTGATCGATCTCGTCCAGCTTTTCAACAAATTCAGGGAAAAATTCAGCAAGCATTCTCATGTTTCATATCCTCCTTTATCGCGCATTAACGTATTATATTTTAATAACGATTCTAATAATTTATTTTATCAAAGCTTTGATTTCATTTACTGTTGCTACTTTACCTACCAGCTTGACCTCCTCATCAATAACCAATGCAGGAGTTCTCATAACTCCGTACTTTGCGATATCTCTGAATTCCTGAACCTTCTCGACAGACACATCAAGTCCAAGATCCTTTATGGCTTCCTTCGTATTATGTTCCAGCTTGTTGCAGTTTGCACAGCCAGAGCCAAGAATTTTAATGATCATCTCATTTCCTCCTGTTATTTCCCAATATTTTTTATTAAGAAGTCTTTCTTTCGGTATTATATCATAGAAACCGGAATAAAAAATGCCATATTGCATATTCAGATATGCAATACAGCAATATACGTCAATATCTCTTCCTTATTTAATATTTCATTTTATTCCTATCAGTAATTCACAACTTCCGGTTTATCCCATAACTTTTTGTACAATTCCATAATGTCGTCTTTATTTGGAGTACGTCTTGTATTGAGCGGGCTTCCGCTGATCAGCGCATCCTCCGCCATCTTAGGTATTTGCTTGAAGAATTCCTCCTTATCAATGCCGAATTCTTCCGGGGTTTTGATGTTTAAGGTTCGCAATAATGCTTTTGTTGCCACCACAAACGCGTAGGCACCTTCATCGGGAGTCATACCAGGACGGTAAGCCCCTATTGCTTTTGCAAGCTGATTCAGTCTTGATACAGCACCCGGCTGCAGATAATCAAGACATACATTCAGCAGCATCGCATTCGATAAGCCGTGGGGAACGTGGAAGAGAGCACCGATCGGTCTGCTCATGCCGTGAACGATGGTAACGGATGCGTTGCTGAAAGCGATTCCTGCTTCCAATGCAGCAATTGCCATTTCCCTTCTCGCTTCAACATTTGATCCGTTGGAATAAACTTCGTAAATATTGTCAAAAATTCTTTTAACAGCTGATAATGCGTAAATGTCACTCATTGAAAACGCTTTTAGTGAAGTGTATGCCTCGATTGCATGGGTTAAAGCATCCACACCCGTGGCAGCGGTCACTCCCGGCGGCACAGTCAATGTAAATACAGGATCAACAACAGCGAGATCTGCCATGAGCTTAGGATCGCTCAGCAGCATCTTAACGCCTGTATTTGTATTTGTGATAATGGATACTTTTGTTGCTTCAGATCCTGTTCCTGCTGTTGTAGGAATTGCGCAGGTCGGCGGCAGCGAATGTTCAATCTTCTTGCCTATATAATCACAAATGCTTCCGCCGTTTGCCACAACAGCGCTGATTGCCTTCATGGAATCAAGAGGACTGCCTCCACCAATACCGATCAGAAAGTCACAGCCTTCTTTCTTGTAAATTTCAACACCTTCATCGATCATGGTATGAGTCGGCTCACAATAGATACCGGAATATATAACATAAGACACCTTAATTTCGTCCAGAGCTTCTGTTAATTTTTTAACGTTGCCTAGTTTTACCATTACTTCGTCCGTTACAATCAATGCTTTTTCACCAAAGGACTTGATATATTCCGTGCTCATTTTTAAAGCGTTTTCTCCAGAAATGATGTATTCAGGAATAAAGAATAAATTTGCCATTTTTCTACCTCCTATATGCTACTTTAACATCTTATTATGCACATAATAACATGCAAAAAAACCAATTTCAATGAGGTGTTTGATAATTATTTAACATTATTGTCAGACAATTATCTTTCATTGATTAATTGTTTTTATAGTGTTAAGATTAATTTATAAAAATATTCATGTCATGTAAAACGGCAGAAATAACCAACCAACAGAAAGGAAGAACATTTATGTATCAGAATTTAATTTACGAAGTTAAAGAAGGGATTGCTTATATCACAGTAAACAGGCCAAAAGCCTTGAATGCATTAAGCAGTGAGGTTTTGGATGAGTTATATGAAGCCTTTACATCAGCTAATAATGATCCTCTTGTTCAGATTGTAATACTTACCGGAGCAGGAAAAGCTTTCGTTGCCGGCGCTGATATTTCCCAAATGGTAAACCTTAATACTCTCGATGGAAGAGCAATGATGATCAAAGGCCAGAATGTAATGAACCTGATTGAAACGATCGACAAGCCGGTTATCGGTGCAATCAATGGTTTTGCATTAGGCGGAGGCTGTGAGCTAGCAATGGCTTGTGATATCAGAATTGCATCTGAAAAGGCTAAGTTTGGACAGCCTGAAGTAAATCTCGGTATTATCCCTGGTTTCGGCGGAACACAAAGGCTGCCAAGACTCGTTGGAAAAGGAATGGGAAAATATCTGATTATGACTGCTGAAATGATTGACGCTCAGGAAGCTTACAGAATCGGTCTTGTTGAGAAAATCGTTCCTGCTGAAGAATTGATCGGAACAGCAGAAAAAATAGCAAAAACGATCATGTCAAAAGCACCGATCGCAATTAAAGCTGCCAAGCTTGCGGTCAACAATGGAATCAGCCTTGATGTGAAGACAGGTGTTGCTTATGAAGCTGAAGTTCTTGTAGCTCCATTCAGCTCAGAAGACAGAATCGAAGGAATGCAGGCATTCCTGGGAAAGAAACCGGCAGAATTCAAAAATAAATAAATAATTTTTCAAGTAATATTATTGCACCACACTGATATATTCTCTCTGGGACACAGTCGCTTACAGTAATCTGCAGCTCCAACGGTCCCTGTGAAAACATATCAGTGTGGTGCATTTGTTTTAAATTAATTATTTATTTGTTTTTTCATACTTGGACACGGTCGCCTGCAGTAACCTGTAGCTAGCTCCAACGGTCCCCTTCGAGAACATAGGAAGTGGGTCTTTTTATGAAAGAGAAGCTGCACTCAATGCATCCGAAACTGCTGACATGATACCGTTGCTGCTGTAAGTAGCTCCTGAAACCGCATTGACCTTTGAAGATTGAGTGCTGAGTATCTCATCAATCACGGTATTGCAAGCCCTGTTGAAAAATGGCTCATCATCTTCAGATGACATTACCTGCACATCTGTAATGATATCATTTTTAACGGTTAATGAAACTGTTGTGGTACCTCCCCTAAATCCTATTCCGGTTCCCTGATAGGTCCCATCCTTATATATTTTATTACTATTGCTTTGATCTGCTGATGTTGAAACGTTTTTGTTGTTAACATCTGATGATACCGAATCAGAATAGCTATAGTTGATTGTAGATGGATTGGCGGCAATTGTGCCTACATAGTAAGTGCCGGAAATGATCGATGCTGCCAAAACTCCTGCTACAACAGGACGTAAATCTTTCTCATCAACAGTAAGATTTATGTTCTTTCGCGGACAGGCTGCGATACATTTAAAACAGTTGATGCACTCTCCTGATGTAACCACATCTTTTTTATAAAGTGAAATCCCCATTTTACAATTCTGAGTGCATATCATACACTTCCCACATTGGTCACCAGGCTTTCTGATCTTTGTGATTCTCAGTTTGGAAGCAATTGAGAAGATTGCTCCCAACGGACAAAGATATCTGCAGAAAAAACGTTCAACAAAAAATGAAGCTGCTAAGATCAATATGAGAATGATAAATCCGGGCATTAGCGTTGAAGCAGCATAACCTACAGCAGGTGTTTTTCCAAAAGTAAAAATAAATCCAAAAACATCCCACGGATTTGATGTGTCAAATGTATTGATACCAAATGACCAGACGATAATCACTAAAAATATCAGAAGCAAATATTTCAAGGATTTAAGCACACCGTCAGCTGTTTCATCCATTCTATATTTAGTCTTAAAAACCTTGCTGGATAAAAGATAAATAACATCTCCCAGAGTTCCGAATGCGCACATCCATCCACAGAAAAACCTTCCGAATAAAATTGTTATCGGAATGACTGCAACGGTTTCTAAAATCTGTGGCAAAAGTGCTGAAATATCAAAGCTGCCATGTATGATTTCCAGATAAATTTCGTGGATCCCGGCGAAGGCGTTGATATAGAAAGCCGGAAGTACGATGAAAGACACGATCTGTATCAATAGTTTAAACGGCTGCAAAAACCGCATATTATGTTTTCGTTTTTCCATGTTATCATCCTCACTTTTCATTATTATTAAATAGATTAAACTTATCTTTTAAACCTATGCTTGCTATGATATCCAAACTTTCTGTTACAAATATCGCTTCAGTTTTTAGTTTTTTTACCAGCTCCATACCGTGCTCTGCCCCTATAACAAAAAGAGTAGTTGTAAGTGCATCTGCATCCGTTGAGCAGTCACATATCACCGTAACACTGAGAATCTTATTGCTTGCAGGCATACCAGTTCTGGGATCAAGGATATGGTGATAACGAATACCATCTTTCATAAAAAATCTTTCATTAATGCCGGACGTGACAATCGTTTTGTCAATTATAGATAGAAAGCCAAAATATTTGCCTGTAGGTGCACAAGGATTTTGAATTCCTATTTTCCATACCTTGCCGTCAGGTTGGGAGCCGATTGCAACAATATTTCCACCAAGATTGATCAGTGCACTTTTTACTTTATTCTCAGCAAATATTCTCTTTATTTCCTCTGCTGCATAACCTTTTGCTATCCCACCCAGATCGATCGCTTGCCCATTGTCTCTTAATGCTGCACGATGATTATTTTTATCGAGTATGAGTTTCCTGTAATCCACAAGTTTGCCGGTACATATGAGTTCCTCTTCTGTCGGGATGTAGTTCTTTTTTTTACCTATGCCCCAGAGCTCAACCAAGGGTCGAACGGTAATATCGAAAGCTCCGTCAGACATTTTAGAAAATGCAAGGGATCTTTTAATAAGCCTATAAGTTTCAGCTTGAATTGATACAAATCCCTTGCCTGCGTTTTGATTGATTTTTGATACATCACTATCCGTTTTAAATGCTGACATCAGAGTCTCAATTTCTAAAACCCTTTGAACAGCAATATCAAGCAGCTGCTCATCTAAGCGGTCAAATATCTTAATTTGATTGAGCGTACCAAGAGCATAAAAAATTCTTTCACTATTTGATTTCATCTGATTTTCGTTCAAGACATTCATCCTTAAATACTTTCTTAAGCAACTATATTTATCATCAATTATATTTTAGATTTTCTTAGTTTTGTTCTTATGAACATTAAGTGAAACTTAGGTGAATTTTGGAATTAAAAAATACACCTGAAAAGTGATTTTCAAAAAACCACCTTTCAGGTGTATATATTTTTTCATCTAGTTAATTATTTATTTTCTGGTTTTTAGTACTTTGCCAGCTGCTGATCGGTTCTGCTCAGGAGTTTCGTTTCTGTACCTTTCAGCATCTTCAATCCTTTTTTCAGCTTGAACCTGCTAACCATGCCTTTCAGAATTTCTGCCTGACCGGAAAGCTCCTCACTGGCAGCGGCACTTTCTTCTGCTGTAGCGGAATTGTTCTGTACAACAATAGATACCTGTTCGACTCCACTGTTGATCTGTGCGATTCCCGTCGCCTGCTCGTTGGATGCCTTCGCAATCCTGCTCACAAGATCTGCTGCCTTCTCGATTCCGTTCACGATTTCATTTAATGCCAGCGCTGTTTCATTGGCAAGCTTCGTACCGACTTCCACTTTATGAATAGAACCTTCAATCAATTCTGTTGTTTCCCGGGCTGCATCAGCACTTCTGGCCGCAAGACTTCTTACTTCCTCCGCAACGACCGCGAAGCCTTTACCGTGTTGTCCGGCTCTTGCTGCTTCCACCGCTGCATTAAGGGCAAGTATGTTGGTCTGGAATGCGATATCATCAATTACCTTGATAATCTTTGAGATATTTGCAGAAGATTCATTGATCTCGTCCATGGACTGCAGCATATTCTGCATCTGATCATTTCCTTTAACCGCATTATTTTTGGCATCAGTTGCAAGTTCATTCGCCTGGTTCGCGTTGACCGCATTCTGCTTGGTCTGTGAGGCTATCTCTGAAATAGAAGCTGTCAGCTGCTGAATTGCACTAGACTGCTCCGTAGATCCCTGAGAAAGAGACTGACTTCCGTCGGATACCAGTCTGGATCCGGAGGCAACCTGCTCGGAGGCTTCCCCAATATCGCCCAATACCTGATTCAACGATTCAACGATATTATTCAGGGAATCTTTGATTTCCACAAAGTCACCATTGTAATCAGCTGTGATTGTCACATCAAGATTACCCTCGGAAACCTCTGAAAGAACATCGGATATTTCAGAAATATATTTTTGTATGTTATTGGTCGTTTCGTTCATGGTATTCTTGATTACTATGTATTCGCCCAGATAGTCCCCTTCCATCTTAGCATTCAAATTTCCTTTTTCCATTTCCTTAAGAACGGTAAGCGCATTTTCAATGGGTTCAACTACACCTTCCATTATTTTGTTCAGGCCTTCCATGATTTTTGCATAGCTGCCTCCAAGAATTGAGGTGTCTGCTCTTTGATCAAGTTTTCCCTCGATTGCTGCCGTAGTCATCTGCTCGGCTTCATCGATCAGCAATTGAATAGCTGCAACACTCTTTTCAAGATAATGATTGATCTTCTTGAAATTCTCAGCTATTGTTCTTGTGTCATTATCTGTTTCCTGCTCAAATGGATCAATAGACAAATTACCGTTCGCCAGCTTCTGCAGATTAATGATCAGATGATCCACTGCTTTTTCCTGATAGTTTGCCTGTTTCTGTGCAATCTGGGCATTGTTTTCTGCCTTCATCATTGCATCAACGATTTCCGTCTGGTCTACCATTAATTCCAACGCACCGACAATCTGCTGATTTTCATCTTTGAGAGGAATTCCCGTATGCATCAATTTTAATTCAGCTCCATTTGGGCTGGCTTTGCCTTCTCTTATTGTCATTGTGTTCTGCTTCATAGCCTTCAGGCACGCGCATTCCGCAGTTCTGCAATGTTCCGTTTTGAAATTTTCATAGCATTTCGTTCCAACTGCCTGAGACTGGCTCTTCCCTATCAGTTCAGCACTTTTTTTATTCAGATACAGGATGTTATATCCCTTATCAATGATCATTACTGGGGAAGGAAGGACATCGATATGTCCAACAAGGGTATCAATCGTTCTATTGATTCCTTTTACGATTTCCCCGAAATCTCCGCCGTGTGCACTGCTGTCTGCTCTTTCATTAAGTCGTCCGTAAACAGCAGCATTCGATAGTGCGTTTGTATCTTGAATCAGGCTGTTTATTGCATCAATGCAGGTATTGATGTTATTTTTGATCTCGTTAAAATCACCTTTGTATTCTTCCTCAATTTTCTCAGGAATGTCTCCTCTGCTGATTCTCTGCATATATTGAGCCGAAATTTTTAATGGAACTACCAGAGCATCCATCGTATTATTCACTCCTTGTATGATTTCCTGATATCCGCCCTTGAACTTGTCCACATCTCCTCTGATTTCCAGATTACCTTCCACAGCACCCTTCGTAAGTGTATTTGCTTCTCCGATCAGATTGTTCAAAGCAACGATAATTTTTCTCATGCTTCCTGCCAGAACACCGAGTTCATCTTCACGGTTGTAGTCGATCGATATGTTTGTATTTCCTTCAGCAAGTGATGTGCTGACTTCCACCAACTTATTTACGGGAGTAACAATGTCATTTTCCAGTCTCCTGCTGATTCTTCTTGAAACAAAAATGGCGATGATCAGCAGAACAGCCAATAGTAAGATTGTTAATATTTGTGCAATCCTGACATTACCAAGAAAATCAGATGCCGATGTCCCCGCATCCGCCGCTGCCTGATCAAGGGATTTAGAAGCTTTATCCAAAACAGGAGTTGCTTGATTATTCAAGATGTCCAAAGCTGGTTCCCAATCATTCTCGCCGGAAGCGGTCATTGTTTTCAGATGGGTTTCTATCTCTGTCAGCAAAGGATCCAGCTGGTCCAACTGCTTTTCATAAGCATCGATATGCTCTATCTGGGCATCATTTGCAACTGCCCTGAGCTGAGTCAGATCCTTTCTCATCTGCTTTTGTATAGAATTGAACTTTTCAACGGATGCCAAAACATCGCTCTGATCGGTCTGCAAAATACCGTTTAATATTTCTTTCTGCATCTCCATCATTTCCAGCTGTGTTTGTTTGACCTGTTCCATCTGTTTGTATGGTCCATTGTAAATTCCTTTTGAGAATGAGGATAAACTGATGTTAGATATAATGGCAATAGCCATGATAAAAATGATTACATAGATTACTTTCGTAAATCCCCTTTGAATTCTTTTTCCTACCTTTAATTGTTTTTGCTTATTTTGCTTCATTTCAGATGTCATTTCTAGCAACCTACTTTCTTGTAATATTTTTCCTTGTAAATCGTTTTGACATGATTATATTTCCAATTATAGCATAATTACCTTAAACATTATAATGATTTTGTGATAGGTTGATAAAAATTTTACGATTCTTATCTATATAATTCCATATAATTCCGTAAAATAAAAAGAGGGGAAATCCCTCCCTCTCTTTTTTTATAAAAATCTAATAAAATTCAGGTTATTTTTTCAGTCCCATCAGTTGATCGCGGAAGATTCGATGGTCCATCGGCTTTGGTACACCGTTCATTTTAGGTGCAAAATCCATTAGATCAAGTACTTGTGTTTGAAGGTCGATGCCGGGAGCTATTTCAATTAAATAAACGCCATCTTTTCTCAGTTCGAAGACTGCCCTTTCCGTGATATACATGACCGGTTGTCCAACTTTCACTGCGTACCTTCCGCTGAAGGTGATCTGCTCCACCTCATCAATGAATTTTTTCTCTGTACCTTCCTGAAGGATCTTGATTTTGCCGTCACAAATATCCGTCTTCAGTCCGTTTGCAGTAAAAGTTCCGCAATAAAATACTCTTTTTGCATTCTGTGTAATATTGATGAATCCACCACAGCCTGCGATTCTTGGTCCGAATTTGCTGACGTTGATATTCCCTTCCTTATCGGCCTGGGCCAGCCCTAGAAATGCCAGATCAACCCCGCCGCCATCATAAAAATCAAACTGTTCATGTTGTGAAAGAATACATTCAGGATTAACCGATGCTCCGAATTGGGATCCGCCGCAGGGAACACCCCCGACCGGACCTGCTTCCACAGTAAGTGTCATGTAATCGCCGATGCCTTCTTCATTTGCAACCGCTGAGATATACTCCGGTATGCCGATTCCAAGATTCACAACGGTATTTTCCGTCAGTTCCATTGCCGCACGGCGTCCGATCACTTTCTTTACGCTGAGTGACGGAGCCTCCAGTGAATCCACAGGAACTGTAATCTCACCTGTCAGGGAAGGGTCGAATTCATGATCAAAGCTCTGCTGATGATCATATGGTTCAGAAATTACAAGTGCATCAATATAGATCCTTGGTATTTTTACAAGCCTCGGATCAAGAGTCCCGGCTTTCACGATCTTCTCTACCTGGACGATTACCTTACCTCCGCTGTTTTTCGCAGCCTGTGCCAGGGCTGTAACCTCATGGGTTCCGACTTCCCGATGCATCGTAACATTTCCAAGCTCATCTGCATAGGATCCTCTGAGAAAGGCAATATGAATCGGAAATGCCTTATAAAGCAATCTTTCCTCTCCGAGAATATCAACCACCTGAACGATGTCCTCTGTGGTAATTTCATTCAGCTTTCCGCCTTGCTTCCTCGGATCGACAAAGGTGTTCAGGCCTACATGGGTAATAGTTCCCATTTTATGGGCTGCGATATCCCGACAAAGCTGGGATAGCGTCCCCTGAGGCAGATTGTATCCTTCGATATCATTGTTAAGTATGCATTTTCCAAGAGAAGGTGCTGTATTGTAATGTCCAGCAATCACTCTTTTTGTCATTCCCTTATGCGCGAAATGATCCGCACCTCTGCCATCACGATTTCCCTGGGCAGCTGCGTAAAAATACGTCAGATTCCTGGGGGATCCTGTTTCCAGAAATCTCTTTTCCAAAGCCTTAGTTAATGATTCGGCACAAGCACTTCCGACAAATCCGCTGGATGCGACAGTCTGCCCGTCTTCTACCAGATTTGCCGCCTCTTCTGCAGTAATAACCTTCATATTTCTCATACAGGATTCCCCCTAATCTATAGTAAAATCTTACGACAACGTTTCCAGTTTAATCGTAGCTCTTTGTTATATTTTTTGTCAATATCAAAACGATGTATACATAAATGAAATATTCAAGCATTAAAAATATGTATAGCGGAAAATGAAGAACGCTGATATTTCAGCGTTCTTCATTATTTTATACTATTCTGTTCTTATTTTAATATTTTATACTGCTGGCTTTGGCAATCTTTCCGAAATAACGTTCATCAAATTGTCGGTGCATCCCAACGGATTTACAAACTTTGCATCCTTAACTGCAGCAAGTGCTGCCTTTTCAGGAGCAAGAACGCCGCCGAGGATCTCTCCAAGTTCAGCATACTTATATTTGTAAAGCTGATCATCCATCTCGATGGAAATGTCATGAGTATCATCCCAAGGCATTTCAACTTCGAATACGTGAGCAAGCTCTGCTGCGATTTCCCAGTTGCTGAAGGAAACATCTTCGTTCACTGCCTGCTGTACAGATTGCAGTCTTCTTTCCGTGTTGGTATAAGTTCCTTCTGTAGAAGCAAAGCCTGTTCCAGGTAATATCACATCTGCTTTCTTGGCTGTTTCTGTCATATGAGTATCGGAAACCATCAGGAATTCGAGACCGGAGAGGTCTGCATCAACAGGATCTTCTCCGAATACCAGAAGTGCCTTCACACCCTTCATTGCTTCTGCGCCTGCTCTGATTCCAAGATCGATCAAGCCCTGGCTGTTGTTCTTTGCCTTTACCTGAAGGATACCATTTCTTGGAGTACCAATGTGTCCGGATACAACTGCGATCTCAGCGATCAGAGCTGCAGCTTCTGTTGTTACAAAATTCTGCTGGAATACGATCATTGCTTTCTTTGCATTTCCGTAAAGTGCGGCAACTTCCTTCGCATCATCACTTGTTGCTACTTTGGCCAAGCTGTCTGTGAAATCAGCAAATCCTTCTGCTTTGGAAGTCTTGCCCATATCCAACAATGCTTTTGCCACTTCCTTTAAGAATGTAAGGTCGTTCTTCACATAAAGAACCTTTGTTGCGAATTCGAAATGCTGTTCAGATCCAACAGGATTGATCAGTACTACTTTAGCACCGGCTTGAGCAGCCTGCTTGATCTTGATCTGGATAACTGGGTTCAATACGGTATTGAATCCGGTAACCAGGATCACTTCTGTTGCCAAAAGTTCATCTATGGTATTTGGAGAAGCGTCAAAGCCTAATACGTTGGCGATTCCGCTTTCTCTGTTGTTAAAGCAAAGAGTCTTAGCGCCGATGACATCAGCAAACTTCTTAATCGCATAAGCTTCTTCGTTTGTATATCTGTCAGAAATTGCGACTGCTACTGCATTCTTGCCGTACTTCGCGCCGATGGACTGTGCCTTCTTTGCAGTGAGTACGAATGCTTCATGATAGTCAACCTCTTCCAGTCCTTTTTCTTTCTTAACCATTGGATCAAGTAGCTTGCCATCCAGTTCTGCGCAATCAAATCCGAATTTACCTTTTCCGCAAAGCAATCCCTTATTTACAGCGCCTTCCTTGTCAGGCACAGCCTTGATCATCATGTCGCCGTAAGTTTCAAGATGCAGACTGCAGCCAACGGAGCAGAAAGAACATGTTGTATCTGTGCAATCTGTATCAAGAGGAACGGATTTTGCGATTGTCAATTTTTCACCCAACGCTCCGGTAGGACAAACACTTACGCACTGTCCGCAGGATACGCATCCGGATTCCACCAGAGGTTTTTCCAGCGTAGGTTTTACTACTGTGTCAAATCCTCTGTGAACAAGACCAAGAGCTCCAACACCCATTACTTCGTCGCATACACGTACGCAGAGTCCGCAAAGGATACACTTGTTAGGGTCCCTCTTGATGAATGGATGAATGTCTTCGAATTCGATTCTGTTGACATCTCCGGCAAATCTGTCTGGCTTAACTTTATATTCGTTTGCGAAGTCGATCAGCTTACATTCGAAGTAGTCGTGGCATCCGCATTCCAGACATCTCTGCGCATCTGCCATTGCCTGATCTTCATCGTAACCGAATACGACTTCTGTAAAGTTGTGATTTCTTTCTTCAGCTTCCAGCTGATCCATTTTAGGTCTGCACTGTCTTTCTCTGTCTTCAAATGTCTTTTCTGTGATGTCTTGTCTTTCAACAGTGTAAGGCTTTTCATATTTTACTTTTTCACCAGCCAGATAAGCATCGATTACTTCGGAAGCTTTTCTTGCGTCTGCGATAGCCTCAACAGCGATTGAAATCTTGTCATTACCGCAGTCTCCGCCGGCAAATACGCCTTCCTTGCTTGTCATGAAGGTTTCAGAATCGTATACGATAGCTTTCTTCCTGGTCAGGTCTAAGCCGTCGAATCCCTTAGGATCTACCGCCTGGCCGATGGCAAGGATCATGGTGTCGATATCAATCGTTTCCGTCTTGCCTTCCACTGGTCTAGGTGCTCTTCTGCCGCTGGCATCAGGTTCACCAAGTTCCATGATCTGAAGAACAACCTGCTTCACGTGTCCATTTGCATCCTTGACCACTTCGATAGGGTTTGTCAGATTTTTGAAAATAACGCCTTCTTCTTCCGCTTCAACGATTTCAACCATATCAGCAGGCATTTCATCTTTTGTACGTCTGTAAATGTTGTAAACTTTCTTAGCTCCTAGTCTTACAGAAGTTCTGCAAGCGTCCATTGCAGTGTTACCGCCGCCAACGATCGCAACATTTTCACCCAGCTTGATTTCTTCGTTTCTGACTACTTTTCTCAGGAAGTCGATACCGCCGATCACTCCGTCAGCATCCTCGCCCTTGCAGCCAACTCCTGTGGAAATCCAAGCACCGATACCAACAAGAACCGCGTCAAAATCATTCCTGATTACTTCAAACGGAATGTCTACACCGATCTTAGTGTTTGTAACCATCTTAACACCCATCTTTTCGATGAGGAAGATTTCTTCATCCAAAACTTCCTTAGGAAGTCTGTATTCTGGAATACCATATCTCAGCATACCGCCAAGCTTAGGCATTGCTTCGAAAATTGTGATATCATGTCCCTTCTGTCTCAGGAAATATGCTGCCGAAAGACCCATAGGACCTCCACCGATGATAGCAACAGCTTTTCCGGTTGCTGCAGCGATGTCTGGCATGAATGGATCTTCTCCGGCTAAATCCATGTCAGATGCAAATCTCTTTAACCATGCAATGGAGATAGGCTCTTCGATGAGCTTTCTTCTGCATTTGTCTTCGCAAGGATGAGGACATACTCTTCCGATTGCTCCTGGTAGAGGAATTTTATCCTTGATCAGCTCGATCGCTTTTTCGAATTCACCATTAGCGATCAATCCGACATAACCCTGACAGTCAGTGTTTGCAGGACAAGCCAATGCGCAAGGAGGTCTGCAGTCTCCAACGTGATTTGATAATAAAAGCTCAAGATTTGTCTTTCTGGATTCTCTTACTCTCTCTGTCGTCGTTTTGATAATCATGTTTGGAGCGATTTCAGTTGCACAAGCCTTTACCATTTTAGGGTTGCCTTCAACCTCTACTACGCAAATTCCGCAAGAACCATAAATTTCTGTTCTTTCATCAAAGCAGAGAGTTGGGATGTATATATCATTTTCTTTTGCAATATCAAGAATAGTCTGCCCTGGAAGTCCGAAAACTTCTTTTCCGTCGATATTTAATCTAAACTTTTTCATTTCTCACTTCACCTCTCTCTCTTAGTCTCTGATGATAGCGCCAAATTTGCAAGTTTCTTCGCATTTTCCGCACTTTATACATACATTCTGATCAATCACATGCTTTTGCTTTACTTCACCCTTGATCGCTCCGACAGGGCACCTCTTGGAACAGAGAGTACATCCCTTACAAGCATCACTGATTGTGAAGGTTAACAATGGCTTACATGAGTGAGCAGTACACTTTTTCTTATAAATATGATCTTCGTATTCATTTCTGAAATACTTGATCGTGGTCAGTACAGGATTTGGAGCTGTCTGGCCAAGTCCGCACATGGAACCGTCTTTGATTTTCTGTGCCAGTTCTTCCAGAAGTTCGATATCTCCGTCCTTACCTTCGCCGCTGGTGATTCTTTCTAAGATTTCAAGCATTCTCTTTGTACCAACACGGCAATAATTACATTTTCCGCAGGATTCTTTTCTTGTAAAATCAAGGAAGTATCTCGCCATATCTACCATGCAAGTCGTTTCGTCCATAACGATCATCCCGCCGGAACCTACGATAGCACCTGTTTTCGTAATATTTTCATAATCTACAGGGGTGTCGATCAAGGAAGCAGGAATACAGCCGCCGGAAGGTCCGCCCATCTGAACAGCTTTGAATGCCTTGTCTTTCTTGATTCCGTCACCGATTCCGAAGATAACGTCCTTAAGAGGCAGTCCCATAGGAACCTCAACCAGACCGCCCTTCTTGATTTTTCCAGCCAGAGCGAATACTTTTGTACCCTTACTTTTATCAGTTCCCAGAGAACCGAAAGCTTCTCCGCCGTTTGCGATGATCCAAGGAACATTTGCAAACGTTTCAACATTATTGATATTGGTAGGCTTCTGCCAGAATCCCTTTTGTGCAGGGAACGGCGGCTTCAGTCTTGGCATACCTCTTTCACCTTCCAGAGAAGCGATCAGAGCAGTTTCTTCGCCGCATACGAATGCGCCGGCACCGGCCTTAATTCTTAAATCAAAGCTAAAGTCAGTTCCAAACAGGTTCTTTCCTAAGAAACCTTTTTCTCTGGCCTGAGCCATAGCGATTTCAAGTCTGTGAATTGCCAATGGGTATTCTGCACGTACGTAGATAACTCCTTCTGTAGCTCCCATGGCAAATCCGCCGATGGTCATTCCTTCGATCAGGGAATGAGGATCTCCTTCCAATACGCTTCTGTCCATAAATGCGCCCGGATCTCCTTCATCAGCGTTACACACCATATACTTTTCTTTTCCTGGGTTTGACTTTGCTGCATTCCACTTGAACCAAGTAGGGAATCCTGCGCCGCCTCTTCCTCTCAAACCGGATACTTTGATTTCATTGATTACATCGTCCTGAGTCATGGAAGTAACAACCTTCTTTGTCGCTTCATAACCGCCTATTGTTATGTATTCTTCTATGTTTTCCGGGTTGATCAGTCCACAGTTTCTAAGAACGATTCTCTTCTGTTTACCGATAAATGTTTTATCAACGTCGGATATTTCATGTTCTTTTGCAACCTGCCCGCCTACAAGATGCTTTTCCACAATGTCGGCTACGATCTCGGGCTGCACTTTTACGTATCTTGTCAAGTTTCCATTATCGTCATATACATCAACGATCGGCTCCAAATAGCAGGTTCCGATACAGCCGGTCTTATCTACAACGATATTGAGGCCTTTTTCTTTGATCTGCTTTTCAAATTCAGCAGCAGTTTTTTTGGCGCCTGTGGCAACTCCACAGCTACCTTGTCCTACAACAACCTTCATACTATTTTTCACCTCCTACGCTTCCTTTTGTCTGATTTCGTTCAGAGCTTTCTTTACGCTATCCTTAGTTAAGTTTCCATAAGTTTCATCGCCCGCAACACTCTTAATCATCATCACAGGTGCGAGGCTGCAGCAACCCAGACAGGCCACATTATTTAATGTGAAGATTCCATCTGCTGTTGTTTCACCATCGCTGATGTTCAATTCTTCACAGACTGCTTCCTCTATCATATCTGCGCCGTTTACATGGCAAGCTGTTCCTTTGCATAGCATGATAAGATATTTGCCGATTGGTTTTAATCGAAACTGAGAGTAGAATGTGGCTACTCCATAAATTTTAGCAGGTTTAATTCCAGTCTGTTCAGCAATGTAGTTGATAGCCTCCATGGATAAAAATCCATAAATGTCCTGCGCCTTCTGTAAAATTGTAATCAGGCTGCCAGGTGTTTTTGCATACTTTTCCATTACCGGTGCAAGCTCGGTAAAGTCAACTTTATTGCATCCACATTGACAATCACTCGTTTTACAAGTCATAATTATTTCCTCCCATAATTCTAATTTCATGTAAAGTGCTCATGTCGAATTTTATTTCATACGAACATCTAAAATATAGCACAATAAATATTAGTAATTCAAGTTTTTTCAGTGATTCTTCGATAGTTTAAATATTCTCATTTTTCTCAATAATCTTGAAACTGGTTACAAGCTTTTTTATATCTAATTCCATTATAAATAATCCGGCAATCATCATCGCTGCTCCGATATAAGCTTTGACAGATAGAACCTCCGCTGCCAAAAAGTAGGCGACAAATCCGGCAAAAACTGGTTCCAAAGAAAAGATAACCCCAACATGGGAAGCGCTGGTATATTGCTGCGCCACAGCCTGAACAATAAAGGCAAGCCCTGTGCAAAGGATTGCAAGAAACAGCACTGCCGCCCAAATGTTTCCTGTCTGTGGTAATTTTGGTTTCTCTACCATAAAAGCAAAAAATAGGTTATATATTCCGGTAAAAGCTAACTGAAACACACCCAGCTGAAACGCGTTTACCTCTTCTTTTTTTACCGCACTTTCCGTTATTAAGAGATCGATCGAATAAGCTGCTGCAGCCATGATGCAAAGCAGATCCCCCAAGGCAGGCTTCAGATCTCCATCCAGTGTGAGCAAAGCGATCCCCGCCAGACTGAGAATTACAACAACGGCAAGTTTTCGTTCCGGAACCTGCTTCAAAAAGAAGAATCCAAAAATCGGTGTGAGCACTACCGTCAATGCACAGAGGAATCCAGCATTAGACAGGCTGGTATAACGTACCCCGAAAGTGGCACCGATATATACAAAAAGAAGTGCAATTCCTAAAATCGCACTGTACTTTAACGTCGTTCCGTTGACTGTCTTCAGTTTTGGAAAAGCTAAAACGACAGCGATAAAAAATGCGATTAAAAAGCGTAATGCATTCAATGTAAATGCACCGACTTCAGTTAAACTGATATCGATGAGCCAATAGGATACCCCCCAGAACAGGGTGACAAGCAACAGCATGATATCCGCTTTTAATTGTTTAGACATATCAAATCTCCGCGATAAACATCTCAAGGGCCAAGGATGATTCCAACAATCCCGTTTTAATATTCTTATCTATTTCATAGGCATTTTGCAGTATCCTTCTCAAATGAGTCAGTGAAAACTTTTCTGAAAACTGGGCGGCTCTTTTGATCCTGAATTCGTGGATCCCAAGAATTTCCTTCATATCCTGGAAGGATCTTCCTTCCTCCTTCATTTCTTTTACCGACAGTATCGTTTCAAATTGAGAGCAAATTAGAGCAAGCAGCTTATATTCCTTTTCTCCGGACAGGAGAAGATTATGAAGAAGCTGAAATGCTTCATCCTTTCTGTCTCTTCCCAGAGCATCCACCATGGCAAAAACATTGGTGTCCAAATTTCCGGAAATGGTGTCCGTCACATCTTCCATTCTGATCTCTGAGCTCTCATTATGGGCAATCACCTTTTTGATATCATTGATGAAATTAAGAAGGTTATAATCCGTTTCTTTGTCATAATACCCCGAAGATGAGATCATTTCGGCAATTACAGTCGGTCTCACGGTTTTGCCGGCTTCCCTGAATCTTTTTTCGACAAACGCTTTTAGGGACTTTTCATCCAGTTCGTTGAATTCATATATGCTTCCGCACTCTGATATGGTTTTTATGATTTTTTTTCTTTTATCGATACTGTCTGCCGTCATCACCAGCATGCAGCTTTCCGGAAGGCTTTTTATATATTCCAAAAGCGCCTTTTCCTCGGTTTCATCAAACCCCTTGACTTTCGCCCCTTCCAGCAGTTTGAAGTCGCTGATGAGCACGACCCTTTTTTCTGAAAGAAAAGGTAATGTCTCGCAATGATTTTTGATTTGATCTAATGAGACAAGGTTTCCGTCCAGCTTCGAAAAATCCATATCCCTGCACGCTTCATTCACATATTCCTCTAAAAGGGTATCGACAGCCCACTCGATTAAAAACGCTTCACGTCCATAAAAAAGCAGTCGATTTTTCAGGTTATGCTTCTTGAATTCTTTCCCTATCCGTTTGAATGCGTGCTCTTCTGAAGCATTGTTCTTATATGCCATAGCTCTTCCTCTTCATCAAAAATAACGGCTCCGTCCAAGTCGTTTCTAAATATCATTATACCTTTTTTGCTGCACTTTTCAATGACAGTTCGGTGAGGATGCCCAAAATTATTTTTACCCACCTGAAATATGGCTATCTTTGGATCAACAGCCTCAAGGAAATCATCACTGGTGGAATTTTTACTTCCGTGATGGCCGATTTTCAGGATATCCGACTTCAGAATCCCTAGCCGGTCCCGATAGAATGTAAGGATCTGCTGCTCTCCTTCCGTTCCGAGATCACCAGTCATCAGTGCAGTCATGTCTTTGTAGGTAATTTTCAGGATCAGACTGCTGGAATTCTCTTCACCACTCTTCAGCAGTTCCTCATATTCCTGATCCGAATGCTTCGGCGGATATAGAATGTCGATAAACACATTCTGATCGATTTTGATCCTGTCGCCCTCGGTAAGATAGATCATGTTTTCATGATGAAGATCTGTATCCCTCAGGATCTCCTGCTCCCTCAAACGGTTTGCCTCATAAGTTCCGAATCTCTTTATCTCCATATTCCGGGCAAGCTGTGCAAGTCCCAAATAATGATCATCATGAAGGTGACTGATCAGAGCAAGATCGATCTGATCGATCTTGTTTTTCAGAAGATAAGGAAGCAGGGTGTTTTTCCCGACATTATAGTTGGCGCTCCCCCCTCCGTCAATCAATACGCTCTTCCCATTTGGACATCTGATAAAAAGGCAGTCTCCCTGACCGACATCGACAAATACCATCTCCGCTTTATAATAATCAGGATCGAGGGTTATCTGGACAAAAACAGTTGTGACCATGATTGCAGTGCAGATCCCTGCTATTGCAGCAAACCGTTTCCTTTGATACAGGATCCGGAGGTACTCTGAAGAAAGAAGAAAAATCAGTATATAAAACAGGAAAATAAATCCGATAGAAGGGCTGACCAGATTAACAAATCCTATTCCCGGCAGATAGAAAAAATCATTCAGCCAAATCATGCCGTAAACCATCAGTTCAGCAGCCTGTGCTCCGACCTCGAACAGAATTCCGCCAAGGAACGAAACTGGGATCAATGTTATTCCGATAGGAATGATGAATCCCGAGATCGCGATGATTGGAATATTCAGCAGAAAGGATACAATGGAAAAATAATTGAAACAATATGCTGTCAGAGGTGCCATGCCGATCTGTATCACCAGAAGCGGTGCAAGATAGCGGAGCAGTTTTATCAGGATCTCATTTTTACAGTGTTCTGCCAGCCAGTCTATTTTTCTGTTTGACCAGGGCATGATCACCGTCAGGCAAAAAACCGCCAGATAGGAAAGCTGAAACCCGGTATTGAATAAATAGAACGGATTTACCAGAAGCATGATCAATGCGCTGGCCGCAGTGCATGATGTGAAATCATACCGCTGATACGTAAGCTTTGATACCATGTAGATCATGATCATTACTACAGAACGGACAACAGAAGGGGAAAACTCGGAAAGAGCGGCGTAAAAAACCAGAAACGCAGAAGAAATCAAATAGAACACAAGGTTTCTTCTTCCGCAGAAAAGCTTATTGATATAAGCATAAAGAATGCCGACATGGATACCGGAAACGCTTAAAATGTGAGCAATTCCGTTTTTCTGAAAGGACTCGTAAATCTCATCGCTCATAAAGCTTCTGTCACCAAACAGCATTCCTACCATCAAGCCATAGGTCACGGAACTCATTTGCTCTTTTAATTGGTTCAGAAAATGATATTTCAGATGAGCAAGAGAATGAGCGATTATATTGAAGTGCCCATTTAAAAGAACAACCTGGTTGGGATAGGCCGCCAGCATCACTCGAATCCCCTTTGTCTTGAGATAAAGCCTGTAATCAAAAAGACCAGGATTGCGTCTTCCGGCAGGAAGTTCGACTTTTCCCCTGACTTCAGCCGTTTTGCCGATCAAATCCGTCGGATCATCCAGACTGCCCTTCACATTGATGATCCGTTTCATCCCATTTTCACTCTTGATCAATAGCTGATAATAGTATTCGCTTTTCATCTGAGCAGTTATCACCCTGCCCTGAATGGTAAAAAGCTGCCCCTCATAAGCCTCCAGCGGATCTTTTCTGTCCTCAGTAAGTTGAAGATAAAGAGATCCCAAAAGTGCGATCACAAAAAAAAGACATAGAAACCTTTCTAAGTTCTTCTGCCTTTCTGAAGCTTTTCGCCATATGAAAATAGATGCTGCCACAAATGCAGCCAAGGTGAAATACAATAATCTGTCATCGATATCTGCATAGTACTGAAATGCAATACCAAAGATAAAAGATAGCATAACAAATACGATTGGTCTTCTCAAAATAGTTCACCCTAAGTCTATTTTTCCAATCCTGTATTCTTCTCTTTTATAATTTAACATATTTTCTATATTTTGTCAAATATAATCTTAGTCTTCCGGTAAGGAACGATGCCCCAGACCGATCACGACCTCGTTCAGATGTAAAAGTCCAATGCTCATGAAAATACAGACGCTTAGATGTTCTTTATGCCTGCATATGGCAACCTTTCCCCCTCCGTTAAGGCCGGTGGCTTTTGCCGCGATCTGCATTAGAGCTTCTCTGGATGCACCGGCGATCGCGCCATCCTGAACATGACATTCTCTTGTCACTCCGCTTTTTCTGGATGCAATGATCGCCCGCTCGATGATGATGTGGATCGAGTTAACGACATCGCCGCCGATATCTACTGCCGCCCCATAAATTTCTTTTTCCCTCAGCTTCTCCAGCAGCTGCTCCTCAGTGCTTCTGTTTGGTGTGATAGCCACCTTGATGGCTGCTCTTGCCACATCTACGCTGTCGTACATATTTTACGCCTCCCCGCAATGTTTCTTACTTCATTATACTTGTTCAGGAGAATATTACAAGTATATGACTTTCTAGATATTTCATTTAACACGAAGGGTTTCATATGCTATAATAAATTGGTGATTAGTAACATATCGGTAATGAGGTGGGTGATAAGATTGACCGACGAGTTTGATAAAAATGATAAGCAAAAAGAAATCGATAACTTCTTTGATAAATTTGATAAAATCAGCAATGAATTCGATAAAAGCTTGAATTCCGACAGAAGCATGAATTCAGTTAATGATCCAAACAACGAAGGAAACATCAGCCAAGCTGAAAAGCCGGGCAGTGATTCTGAACGCTCATACAACTCTGACAGTGCGCTTAGAACAAAAACCTATAAAACACGCATGGAAAGGCTGACGGAATCAAAACCGCAGAATTTTATTTCGGCATATTCAGATAAGCTGCATGCTTATAAAAAAAGCCCGGAAGATTCCGCAGATAACGGAGAGAATCCTATGAGAGAAAAGAAAAAAAGGAAGAATTATAAGTATACCATCAATAAAAAGCAGTTTGCCAAATTTCTTCTTTGTGCATTTGGTGCGCTGGCAGTGATTCTTGCTGGTACTGTGATATCGATCATTGTCACGACTCCTGCGATTGATCCCGATAACATCTATTCCATGCTTGCGGAAAACTCCATCCTCTATGATGACGAAGGCAATATCGTGGACAGCTTGATGACATCCGACGGTTTAAGAACCAATGTCTCTTATAAAGATCTGCCACAAAACCTGATCAATGCTTTTGTGGCGGTCGAAGACAAAACTTTCTGGACGCATCACGGCTTCAATGTGATCCGTATTTTTGGTGCCATCAAGGATAGCATTGTGGAAGGCAGCAATATCAGCGGGACCAGTACGATAACCCAGCAGCTTGCTCGAAACCTTTACCTCGCTGAAACAAAATCAGATTACTCACTTACGAGAAAAATAAAGGAAGCCTACTATACCGTACTTCTGGAGAGAAAGCTTTCCAAGCAACAGATCATTGAGGCTTATCTCAATACGATATATTTGGGATATGGCACAAATGGCGTTCAGGCAGCTTCACAGGCTTACTTTTCCAAAGACGTGAAGGATCTGACTCTTGCGGAATGCGCCACTCTGGCAAGCCTCCCGAAAGCGCCGGACCGCTTAGCCCCCCTCAAGAGATATGACAGTTCACAGGTAGATACGGAAAATCCAAATATCCTCCGCAAAGGTGGAACATATACGATTCTCTATAACAATGCTTTTGTGGACAGAAAAAATCTGGTTCTATCATTCATGCTTGAACAGGGTAAGATCACAAAGAATGAGTGCAACGAAGCGAAGGATGTAGACATGAAAGCAGATCTTGACCCGAGCAAGGATACGACAAGCGAGATTTCTTCCTACTTTGCAGACTATGCCATTCACAGCGTCGTGAAGGACTTGATGAAGGAATATAACCTTGATGAATCGGAAGCAAACCAGATGATCTACAACAATGGTCTCCGCATCTATACGACCATGGATTCCAATATGCAAAAAATTGTGGAAAAGGAATTTACCGAAAACAGCAATTTCCCAAGGGTAGCCGGACTGAACAAGGACAGGGCGGGCAATATTCTTGGCAAAAACGGCAGTGCGATCTTATATAGCTACGATAATTATTTTGATTCAGAAGGCAACTTCGTTCTGTCACCGAGCGAGTATAAATCGGGGGAAGACGGCGGAATCATACTTCTGAAAGGAAAACGGCTTAATTTCTATAAAACTGAACTACAGGGACAGATCGACTACAGTGTTGAATTTAAAAATATTTATACCTTAGAAGACGGTGTTTTCTATTGCATCAACGGCGGAGTGATCAATATCCCTCAGAAATATAAAGATAAGGATGAAGACGGAAATCTTTTGATAAGCGGACAATTCTTCAAGGATTATCCTGATTTCTTCCAGTTCAATAATTCCGGAATGGTATTGAGCAGCAAAAACTATACCATGAAGCAAAAAGTTGTTCAGCCGCAGTCTGCTATGGTAATTTTTGATTATAAAAACGGTGGCATTAAAGCGATGGTCGGAGGCAGAAATATCGAAGGAAGGCTTCTCTTCAACAGAGCTACCAGTCCACGACAGCCAGGATCCGCTATTAAACCGATGGGCGTGTACGGACCTGCTCTGCAAAGCGGGGTGGATAATATGAATTCCGGCATTACAAACGGGGCTTCCGAAGGAAACAGTTATGGAAAACTATGGACTGCTGCCAGTGTTATTGATGATTCTCCTCTGACAATTCAGGGCAAGCTTTGGCCAAAGAATTGGTATAGCGGTTATCATGGGCTTCAGACCATGCGTCAATCGATCGAGCAATCGATCAATGTCAATGCCGTAAAAATCTTTACTAATATCGGGGTACAGAATTCATTGAATTTTATCAAAAAAACCGGAATAACAACAGTAGTGGAATCTGGGGAAGTAAATGATTTGAATGCAGCAGCACTGGCCCTCGGAGGTATGAGCCGTGGCGTGTCTCCTCTTGAAATGGTGGCAGCCTATAGCAGCTTTGCCAACCAGGGATCCTACACAGAGCCAATCGTCTATACGAAAGTTACTAATAAGCGCGGAGAAGTGATGCTGGAAAAATCTGCTTCTAAGAAGCAGATCATGGATAAAGGCGTTGCCTTCATTATGACCGATTTGCTGCGATCTGTTGTTACCAACGGTATTGGACACGCTGCTGCGATCGGAAGTCAGCCTGTAGCAGGAAAAACCGGAACAACAACGGATAACTATGATGCTTGGTTTGTAGGGTTTACTCCTCAATATGCGGCCTCGATCTGGATCGGTAACGATGCCAGTATTGAACTCAGCCAGGGAAGTGCCTCGGCTGCAAGAATCTGGAGCAAAATCATGAAACAGGTCCATGAAGGACTCCCGACCGGCAGTTTTCCTACTGCGGATGATGTGATCAGCGTGGCAATTGATACGAAGTCAGGTCGTCTGCCTTCAGATTTGAGTTCACTGGATGAAAGAGGAACGGTAAGAAACGAGTATTTTGTAAAAGGCACAGAACCAACCACCACCGACAATGTCCATGTAAAGGTAAATATTTGTGCTGACAGCGGATACCTAGCAACTCCTAACTGTCCAAATGTTATCAGTAAGGTATTTGTCAAGAGGCCATATACCGCAAATCCAAATGTTGGCGATTTTGCTTATGAGCAGCCGTTCTACTACTGCAATCTCCATAATACAGATACATCAAAATACCCTATTTCCCCTAACGCGACCTTAAATCCTAACTTTGTCGATGGCATTTTAAATAATGGAAACGAGAACGGAAATGGAAACGAGAAAGACAGCGGTGGAAACGGCAATGATAATAAAAATAACGGTAATGATTCCGGCAATGATTCAAATAACCAAAATGAAGAATCACCGCCTGACTGGCTGAATCTATTTAATTAACGTTTTGATTTTGGAGAAAATACTAAAGAAATCAGATAGCCAAATGCTACTGCTGCAGCGATCCCTGCAGCAGTATTTTTTACGCTGCCGGAGATTGCTTCCAGGAAGCCTTTATCCGCTCCATCCATTGCTCCTTTTGCCAGACTATAACCAAAGCCCGGCAGTGGAACGGTAGCTCCGTTTTTGGCAAGCTTGACCAGTGGTTCATAAAGACCCAATCCTGTCAATACAACTCCGGAAACTACCATTATGACTAATATTCTTGGTGGTGTAAGCTTTGTTGTATCCATCAGGATCTGTCCAATAACGCATATGATTCCACCTATTAAAAATGCATAAAAATAATCCATTTTATTTCCCTTCCGTTGTTATTGCAACTGCATGTGCGATCCCAGGAATGGACTCACCCTGTTGAGGACTGATTGTCGATAAGAGCGCCCCTGTTGATATCAGCAATGCGTTTTTTATTTTCCCGGCTCTCATTTGTTTATAAATATATCCCGCAAAGACAGATGCCGAACATCCGCATCCGCTTCCGCCGCTATGAGTATCCTGTTTTTTATCAAAAATCATTGCACCGCAATCATCGTAGACATTTTTCACATCAAGCTGTATCCCATCTAATAAATCGATGGCGATATCCTTTCCGATCAAGCCTAGATCTCCGGTCAAAATGATATCATAATAATCTGGCTTTCTTCCGGTATCAGACAGATGATTTATGATTGTATCCACAGCAGCCGGTGCCATGGCCGCTCCCATTTGATTGGAATCCTTGATACCTGTATCAATGATTTTACCAATCGTTGCATGGGTCACGTATACTTCCTTTACTACCTGCCCTTCTGTAACAGCATGATCACCTTTGTCGTTAGCCGAAAGGATCATTGCTCCGGCAGCAGTTGCTGTCCATTGAGCGGACGGAGGTCTCTGATTTCCATGCTCCAGAGGCATTCTGAATTGTCTTTCCGCAGTGCAATAGTGGCTGGAAGAACCAACCATAATATTCGACGCATATTCTCCATCAATAAGCACAGATCCGAGGATTAAAGATTCCGCCATCGTAGAACATGCTCCGTACAATCCCAGAAACGGAATGGACAGATCCCTGGCCATAAATGATGAAGACATCAATTGATTCAGCAAATCCCCGCTTAAAACAGTATCGATCTCATTTTTATCCCTTCCGGATTTTTGCAGAGCCATTAATATTGCCTGCTTCAACATTTTGCTTTCAGACTTTTCCCATGTTTTTTCCCCAAACGTATCATCCTCCAGGATCATATCAAACCATTTTGCCATGGGACCCTTACCTTCTTTTTCACCAACAATGGAGCAAGCTCCGACAATTCTGGGAAGTTTCGGAAAAATGATAGTCTGTTTTCCTAATTTGTTTTTCATGTTTGTCTCCTATTTTATGAAATAGTAAATAATACCGATAATCGTGGCGGCTGAGATTCCGCAAACCAGAACCGGACCTGCGATACTGAAGAGTTTTGCACCAATGCCAAGAACCGGTCCCTCTTTTTGAATTCGATAGCGGGCGCCACCATAGAGTTTGCAAACCCTGTAATTGGAACGATCACCCCTGCTCCGGAAAATTTTGCCAAGCTGTCAAATACCCCAAATCCGGTCAGAAGCTGTGCGGAACATACTAATATCACGGTTACCAGACCTCCGGCTTCCTTTTCATCGAATCCTTTGTCCATAAAATAATTTTGCAAGTATAATGCCCCAATACAGATGATTCCACCAACAAAAAATGCTTTCAGGCAATTCATGAAATAATTCGGTTTTGGCGTAAACTGTTTTACATATTTCTCATATTTTTTTGTTGTTTTCTTTTTTTGATCTTTATTTTCTTTTTTCTGTTGATTTTCCATGTTTTCTGTCTCCTTCAGAGTTATTGTTTCCATAATTATTTCAAAAAATTAAACTTTCTTTTTTAAATAATTTAAATATGGGAACGTATTATATATATTTGACCGTTAGGGTCTGTTGTAATTAGAGTTAATATATGGAATAATATAGGTAAGTATTGGAAGAAAGGATATTTCCTATGTATAAAAACTTTTCTGAGATCAGCGCTTCTTTGAAAAACAGCCAGCCAATAAGAGTTGTAGTAGCTTCGGCGCAGGATGCAGCTGTCCTGCAAGCCATTCAAGGGATGTATCATCATGGTTTTGCACAGGCAATTTTAGTAGGTGATTCCAATAAAATAGAAGCGATCATGGATCAACTTGAATTTGATATTCCAATCGATATCATCCATGAAAAGGATGCTCGTAATGCTGCTCTCATATCGGCGGAGCTTGTCAGTTCCGGAAAGGCCGACATTCTGATGAAGGGTCTGATCAACAGCAGTGATTTTTTAAAAGCAATACTCGACCATAAATCAGGTCTGCGGACCCAGCATCTTCTGAGCCATCTTGCGACCTTTGAAATACCAGGGTTCAGCAAACTTGCATTCTATACGGACGGAGGTATGAATCTCTTCCCCGATCTGAAGGATAAAATCGAAATTACGGTCAACGGAATAGAAGCGATGCATTCCATCGGAATAGAGAATCCTAACGTAGCTGTTTTGACGGCAAATGAAGTCATCAATCCGAAAATGCCTGCTACAGTCGATGCTGCTTCTCTTGTGGAAATGAACCAAGATGGAAAGCTTCCAAGGTGCAGGATGGAAGGACCTATTGCGCTTGATGTTGCTCTGAGCCCCGATGCTGCGGTTCATAAGGGGATCCAAAGCGAGATCAGTGGTAACGTGGATCTGTTCATCGTACCGAATATCGAAGCAGGAAATATGATCGGCAAGTCGCTTATGTATTATGCCGGTGCAAAAATGGCCGGAGTCATATTGGGTGCAGCCTGCCCGATCGTAATGACTTCCAGGGCCGAAAACGCGGAAGGCAAAATAAATTCCATTGCTTTGGCAAGCCTGATTAAAAAAAATTGATAATAAGATAAAGGAGCAAATCGTATGAGCTATACCATATTGGCGATCAATCCCGGTTCCACCTCAACAAAATTAGCTTTATACAGAGATGAACAGCCGCTGATTCATGATATTGCAGAGCATTCTGATGAGGATTTTGCATGCTTCCAGGACATCATTGACCAACTTGAATATAGAACGGAGATCGTGTACTCCATCCTTTCGAAAAATCATGTCGACCTTTCATTGATCCAAGCGGTTGTCGGTCGGGGAGGACTTCTTCCTCCTGTAAATGCAGGGGGATATCTTGTCACTCCAGCATTGAAACAATTGATCACAAGCGGGAAACTCTCTCCGCATGCTTCAAATCTGGGAGCATTGATCGCAGATAAAATCGCAGATCCCCTTGGCATCCCTGCTTATATCTATGATTCCGTATCTTCCCACGAATTCAATGATATTGCAACGATAACCGGAATTCCTGAGTATCGACGGTACAGCCAGTGCCATGTTCTGAATTCCAAAGCAATGGGCAGGAAGGTTGCGGAAAAATATGGTCAAAGATATGAGGATCTGAATTTGATCGTAGCTCATCTTGGCGGCGGGATATCAATTGGTATCCATGAGAAAGGAAGGATCATAGATTCCATTGGAGATGATTCAGGACCTTTTTCACCGGAACGAACAGGAAGCGTGCCGCTGATGTATATCATTGATCTCTGTTATTCCGGAAAGTATACCAGAAAGGAAATGATCCGTAAGATCAGAGGCCTGGGAGGCATGAAAGCACATCTCGGAACCCACGATTGCCGTCAGATCGAAAAAATGATTTCTGAGGGTGATGAATACGCCAAACTGATCTATGAAGCGGAAGCATACCAGATCGCCAAAGGAATCGGTCAGCTGGCACCTACGTTAAACGGTGATATTGATTACATTATTCTAACCGGTGGGATCGCTTTTTCAGAGATGATGACAAAGATGATAACGGAAAAGGTAAAATTCATCGCACCGGTCGAGATCATGCCCGGAGAGGTCGAAATGGAGGCTCTGGCGATGGGTGCACTGCGAATCCTCAAAGGGGAAGAAAAGGCATCTGTTTTCAGTACTGATAACAGCTTATAGATTTAGACGATTATTAAACACTTCATATAAAGAAAGGAAATTCCATGGAAGAGAGTAAAAACACACCGAAGACAATTGACGAATACATCCAGCAGTTCCCGTCCGATATCCAGGAAAAACTTCAATCAATAAGAAAGGTAATAAGAGATACAGCTCCTGAAGCAACGGAAAAAATCAGCTATCAGATGCCTACATTTTATTTAAACGGAAATCTGGTGCATTTTGCCGCCCACAAAAGCCATATCGGATTTTATCCCGGGCCTAGCGGAATTGAAAATTATCAGGAGCGATTCTCTGAGTATAAAAGTTCAAAGGGTGCTGTCCAGTTTCCATTCAGCAAACCGCTTCCATTTGATTTGATCAAAGAAATTGTTTCATTCCGGGTGTCAGAAAACAGTAAAGAATAGATAAAAACGCTGGAATTTCGGCTCCAGCGTTTTTATTTTGGCTCTAGTCAGCTCAATTATTTGGATATTTTGGCGGTATGCATTCCCGATTCTTTGTCATATTCGTAGGCAACCTTATATCCCAGCTTTTCGAAATCGATTACCTTGATATAGGTTCT
>Ga0183099_1000407_pt1 | contig 32414 bp, 32 predicted proteins | sample Biomet1_FD_127788 | JGI IMG/M metagenome (GOLD analysis project Ga0183099, IMG submission 127788) | Microbial communities from bioreactor (seeded with anoxic lake sediment) at LBNL, California, USA - Biofuel metagenome 1 | ecosystem: Engineered > Bioreactor > Anaerobic > Unclassified ...
CAGATGGTGGATGAGAACACTCAAGCCGCCAATGAAACGGCGGATTTGGCAAATGACTTATCTAAAATCTCTGATGAGATGAAGAAAGTTGTAACTGCTTATCGGTTGTAATTCTTCTGCATCTTATAAAAGGCAGCCTCGGCTGCCTTTTTAGTTGGCACGTTTTTTGTGTTATCTGGTTATGCACTCAGAGTTGCGACGGGAAAATGACGGATGAGCCAGATAACAGAATTGAATAGCCACAGTAAATCGACCGATGAAACCATGTTGTTGGCGGAGATTTTTGATCATATTCCTTCCGGCTTAATATTGGTCGATCGTGCCGGGAAGATTTTCCGGGCTAATCCAGCGGCACAAGCATTACTGGGTGGCAGCTTATTAGGGGAAGCATGGCTGGCCGTGATCCAACGTGCGTTTTGTCTGCGTGACGATGACGGCCATGAAGTTTCATTGCGCGATGGCCGTCGGGTTCAAGTCTCAACATTACCCTTACAGCATCAGCCTGGCCAGATGGTGCAAATTACTGATCTGACAGAAACCCGTCGTTTGCAGGAACAAGTTAGCCATATGCAACGGTTGTCTGCATTAGGCAAGATGGCAGCCTCATTGGCCCATCAAATTCGCACACCGCTCTCTGCTGCCATGTTATACGGTGCCAATCTGGCGAACCGGACACTGACTCCCGAATCTCGTCTGCAATTCCAGCAAAAATTAATGATGCGCCTGAAAGAGCTTGAACGTCAGGTGAGTGACGTTTTGTTATTTGCCCGTAATGGCGATCAGCAGAAAGTTGAACCTGTCGTGTTGAGCGATCTGTTGCAACAGTTGCAACAACGCGCGGAAACGTTAATGACAACGCATGATGCTGTGTTCACTGTTAATGTGCCTGAGCGAGACATCAACTTGTTGGCGAATAGTGAAGCCTTAACCAGTGCTTTAATGAACCTGTTAGAAAACGCCATACAAGCAGGGGGCAAGCAATTATTGCTTACAGTTGAACCTGAAGCCGAACAAGTCATGATACGGCTGGTGGATAATGGCAAAGGAATTTCCCGCGAACAGTTATCCCGTATATTTGAACCTTTTTACACGACACGCAGCAGAGGAACCGGCTTAGGGCTGGCGGTTGTGCAAGCCGTTGTTCAGGCCCATCAGGGTACTATTCAGGCATCATCCTTACCCGGTGAAGGAAGCTGCTTTAGCATTCGTCTGCCATATCACCACGTACAACTACAACACGTACAGGAAGGTGCGGCATGAGTCAGCGAACATTATTAGTTGTCGAAGACGATCCGGGTCTGCAGGAAGCGATTGTCGATACATTGGCATTATCTGGCTATCACTGCCTGACGGCAGATTGTGGCGAGGCAGCATTGGTTGTTTTGCAGCGTCAGAAAGTAGACATGATCATTTCCGATGTGCAAATGCCCGGTATGGACGGGTTGAGCTTGCTGCAAAACGTGCAGCATTTATATGCTCAGATCCCTATGTTGCTGATGACAGCGTTTGGCAACATCGAAGGTGCTGTCCGCGCGATGCGCGATGGTGCGGTTGATTATCTGGTTAAACCATTTGCCCCTGAAGTGTTATTAAATCAGGTGAGTCGGTATGTACCCGCGCAGTTGGTTGAACGCCGGACGCCGGTATATGGTGATCCTAAAACCGCTGAGTTGTTACAGCTGGCCGCGAAAGTGGCGCGTTCTGATGCGTCTGTGATGATCAGTGGGCCAAGCGGCACCGGCAAAGAAGTTTTAGCTCGTTACATTCACGACCAATCCTCCCGTTCTGAACAAGCCTTTATTGCCATTAACTGCGCAGCAATTCCGGAAAATATGCTGGAAGCTACGTTATTTGGTTATGAAAAAGGGGCATTTACTGGAGCGGTGCAGGGGTGTCCGGGTAAATTTGAACAAGCTCAGGGCGGCACCTTGCTGCTCGATGAAATCACCGAGATGGACCCAGGCTTGCAGGCTAAATTATTGCGCGTGTTACAAGAGCGCGAGGTTGAGCGGTTAGGTAGCCGCAAGACGATCAGTCTGGACGTCAGAGTCATTGCGACGACCAATCGTGACTTACGCAAAGCGGTCGCGAATCATTTGTTCCGTGAAGATCTATTTTACCGGTTGAATGTATTCCCGTTACGCTGGTTGCCTTTGCGTGCACGAGCTGGCGATATACTGCCACTCGCCGAGCATTTGTTGCGCCGGCATGTGATGGATCAAAAACGCGTGTTACCTGATCTGACCACTACGGCATGTCAGAAATTACTGGCTTATAACTGGCCGGGTAATGTGCGTGAGTTGGAAAATGTGATGCAGCGGGCGCTGATTCTGGCAAAAGATCAGAAAATCACTGCCGATGAGATCTTATTTGATACAGATGCGGTGTATTCCGTGGAAGATGAATCCTCCTGGGATGAAGAAATTGACGATTCCCAGAGTGAACGGGTGCCTGGCATCGAAAAATTGGGTAACGAACTGCGTCAGCAGGAACATCAAATCATTCTGGATACGTTGATCTCTTGTGATGGTAGCCGTAAAGCGGTTGCGGAACGTTTAGGCATCAGCCCCCGGACTCTGCGTTACAAGCTCGCTCGGATGCGGGATGTCGGTATCGACGTGCCAGACTAATCTTCTCTCTGCAAACTTCTTTTTTGATCAGTCACTTTCTTAGTGACTGATATCATTACTTTTCTTCCTTTATCATTTACTTACACTTCTGGCACTTTAATTGCTTTTCCAATGTTATAACGCATTAGAGTCAATTATTTGTCGAAGTGAGGAATGGTATGGACGTGCAAGCAACATCCCTGATGAAACAATTGGAAGCCTTGCGCTTTGAAGCTTCAGGGGCTTCTGTCAAACCAGTCAGTGAAGGGAATGTAACTCAGGACTTTAATCAGTTACTGTCACAAGCTCTGAATAACGTAAACGATCTGCAAGGTCAAAGTAATGAACTACGAACCCGTTTAGATATGGGTGATCGGAGTGTTAACCTGTCTGATGTTATGATTGCCAGCCAGAAAGCCTCTATCGCCTTTGAAGCAACGGTTCAAGTGCGTAATAAAGTGGTGGACGCGTATAAAACCATCATGAATATGCCAGTTTAAGGGAAGGGGGTGAATTGTGGCTGAAGCAGCAGGGGATAAACGAACTGACCTGATGGTTGGTGGTGATCCGTCACTGGATAAGGCGCTGGATGCCTCAGCAGCTAAGTCTTCTTCTTTTAAATTTTTGTCTAACATGGACTTGCTACGTCAGATCACCCTGATCCTGGGTTTACTGATCTGTGTTGCTATCGCAGGGTTTATTTTCATGTGGGGTAATGAGCCGGAAATGCGGCCCTTAGGTCATTTCAACACCCCTGATATGATCAAAACACTGGACTATCTGGATCAGCAGAAAATCACCTATAAAGTCCAGGACAACACCATTTTAATTCCATCCGCTAACTTCAGTGCTGTGCGTTTACAGTTGCAACGCGAAGGTTTGTCGGCTTCTAGCGAAGAAAATACCGGTGATGAGCTTTTGATGCGTGATCCTGGTTTTGGTCTGAGTCAACGTATGGAAAGTGAACGCTTGAAGCTGAGCCGTGAACAGCAGCTTTCTCGTGCCATCGAACAATTCCAGGGCGTTGGCAAAGTAACCGTCTTACTGGCTATTCCAAAAGATAATGTATTTGCCCGAAATGAACGAAAACCAAGTGCCACTGTGGTTCTGGTTTTAAAAGGTGCGGCCTTAAAACAAGAAGCTATTGATTCTATTGTAGATACTGTCGCATCAGCCGTGCATGGTCTGGAGCCATCTCGTGTTACAGTTACGGATCAGAATGGTCGTCTGCTGAACTCCGGTTCGCAAGATCTGTTGACGGCGCGCAGCCGTAAAGAATTTGAGATCCAGCAAAAACAAGAAGCAGAATATAAGCAAAAAATTGATTCGATCCTGAGCCCGGTTTTAGGTCTGGATAATTACACTGCCGAAGTGGATGCCAGTCTCGATTTCTCGCAGGAAGAGCAAACTCGTCGCGTGTTCAACCCGGATGTTCCCGCTGTTCGTTCTGAAGTGACGATGGAAGAGAATAATGTCGGGAATGGGGCGACCGGCGTACCGGGTGCACTCAGCAATCAACCGCCGTCGAATGCGCAGATCCCTGAACAGACAACCGCTGGAGCGCAAGGTTCAGCGAGTGCTGCGAATGGTCGTAGCCGTAAAGAAGCGACCCGTAACTACGAACTGGATACAACGATCAGCCATGTGCAACGTCAGACCGGTAGTGTTCGTCGCCTGACTGTCTCTGTGGCGGTGGATTATAAAAATATTGCCGGTGCAGATGGTAAAATTGATCGTCAGCCGCGTACTCCGACAGAATTAGATACCATTCGCCGGTTACTGCAGGGTGGGCTGGGTTTTGATGTCAGCCGTGGCGATCAGATCGAAGTGGTTAGTATTCCATTTAACCGCCCTGATCTAGTGACTGAACCTGAAGTGAATGTTTGGGAATCGGATTGGTTCTGGCCTGCAGTTCGCATTGGCGCATCGATTGTATTGATCCTAATCTTGTTAGTGACAGTCGTTCGCCCGGTTATGAAGAAACTGCTTAATGCCGAACCAGCTGAAGGCGCACTTAATGTCGACCTGGATTCAAGAATGGCGCTGGAAGGTAGTGATGAACTGAGTCTGCTGGCTTCTCAGGCAGAAAGCGAAGAACCTATTTTCGGTCTGCGTAATGGTCAGTTGATTTTACCTGATTTGCACCGTGATGAAGATTTGTTAAGGGCTGTACGTGCGTTGGTATCTAATGAACCAGATCTAGCTGCACAAGTTATTAAAGAATGGGTCAGTACGAAGGATTAATATATGCCACCAGTTCCAGCTAACCCAACTGTCAGTGAAATGACACCTGAACAAAAACAGCTCATTGAAAAAATGACTGGTATGGAAATGGCGGCGGTATTAATGCTCAGCCTAAGCGAAGATGATGCCGCGCAAATATTCCGGCATTTGGAACCTAAACAGGTACAACGCTTAGGTATGTCGATGGCATCGATGAAAGACTTTGGTCAGGATCGTGTCACGGCTGTACATCGCCAATTTATTGATGATATTCAGAAATTTTCCAATATCGGTATTGGTAGTGAAGACTTTGTGCGTAAAGCCTTGGTTGCGGCACTGGGTGAAGATAAAGCCGGTAATCTGGTTGAACAGATCATCATGGGCTCAGGTGCACGCGGTCTGGATTCGCTCAAATGGATGGATGCACGTCAGGTGGCCAGTATCATCCAGAATGAACATCCACAGATCCAGACTATTGTACTGTCATATTTGGACCCAGAACAATCAGCTGAAATTTTAGGTCAGTTCCCGGAAGCGGTACGTCTTGATTTGGTAATGCGTATTGCGAATCTGGAAGAAGTTCAGCCTGCTGCGTTGCAGGAACTGAACGATATCATGGAAAAACAATTTGCCGGTTCCGCTGGTGCCCAATCTGCGAAAATGGGCGGCCTGAAAGCTGCGGCCAGCATTATGAACTACCTCGATACCAACATTGAAGGTCAGTTGATGGATGCAATCCGTGAGTCTGATGAAGAGATGAGCCAGCAGATCCAGGATCTGATGTTCGTCTTCGAGAACCTAATCGATGTCGACGACCGAGCCATTCAGAGTATTCTGCGTGAAGTACCGGGGGATCAGCTGCAGAAAGCACTGAAAGGTGCAGATGATCAGCTGAAAGATAAGATACTGAAAAACATGTCAAAACGTGCATCAGAAATGTTGCAGGAAGATTTATCCTCCATGGGGCCAATCCGTGTCAGCGATGTAGAAGCTGCGCAGAAAGAGATCCTGTCCGTAGCGCGACGCCTAGCTGATGCCGGTGAGATCATGCTGGGTGCCGGTGGTGGTGATGATTTCTTATAGTGAGAAGATATGGAACCGTTGGAAAAAACATACATCCCGGCTGAACAGGCTAAAGATGCTGACAAATGGGAATGGCCCGATGTTGATGAGCCTGAACAGCCGCTCAAAGGTTCCAATGCTTTAGGCTACGCGCCAGACTGGTATCGCGAAGAGGGATTACCGACTGAATCCAGTGATGTCGCGGAAGAAGAACAGCAACCGCTGACACTCGAAGAAATTGAAGCGATTCGCCAAGCGGCCTATGAAGATGGATTTGCGGAAGGTAAAGAAGCGGGTTTTCAGGCCGGTTATGCTGATGGTATGACGCAAGGTGAAACGACTGGTCATACAGAAGGTGTTGAAAAGGGACGAGAAGAAGGATTGGCTCTTGGTCGTGAGTGGATCGAGGTTCGTGCGCAAAAATGGCAGGATCTACTCGATAAGCTGGCCCATCCTTTAGCTCAGGTTGATAAGATGGTTGAGCAGCAGCTAGTCTGGATGTCGATGCAACTGGCAAAAGCGCTGATCAAAACAGATGTGCATCTGGCGCCTGATCTGATCCTGAATAGTTTGAAAGAAGGCCTGAAACAATTACCTGTGGCAGAGGAAGGTATTTCTATCGAACTACATCCTGATGATTTGGATATGATCAAAGAAATTTACGGTGAGGCGGAATGTCAGAAACGTCACTGGCAATTACATGCTGAACCCAGCCTGCAACGGGGTGATCTGCTACTTTCCAGCTCCACCTCCAGCGTGGATCTGTTCTTAGAAAAACGCATTGAGCAGTTATTCCGTCAATTTCTGCGTCAAAATGTGGATAAAACATCGTGACGCTGCTTAAACGTCTGCAGCAATATAAAACCGATGGCTTGGGTGGCCGAATTGCCGTTGCTGGCAAATTGACTCGCGTCGTTGGTTTGACACTCGAAGCAATCGGGTGTCGGGCCGCGGTGGGCTCGCTGTGTCATATTGAAACTCAAGATGGCGTGCTGGAAGCGGAGGTCGTTGGCTTCTCCGGCGACAAACTGTTTCTGATGCCCAGTGAGCAACTTAAAGGCGTTATTCCCGGCGCCAAAGTCACACCGCTTAGTGAAGAACATGGCGTTCCTGTCGGCATGGCTTTGCTGGGACGCGTGATCGATGGCGTTGGCACACCACTGGACGGCCTTGGTGATATCCTAACTGCTGACACCGCACGTTATACCACCATACGTTTGAATCCCTTAGCACGTCGGGCGATCACGCAACCGATGGACGTTGGTGTGCGTGCGATCAACGCGATGCTGACGGTAGGTCAAGGTCAGCGTATGGGTCTATTTGCCGGTTCTGGTGTGGGTAAATCAGTCTTGCTGGGCATGATGACGCGAGGCACTACCGCCGATGTGGTTGTGGTTGGCTTGATTGGCGAACGTGGTCGAGAAGTAAAAGAATTTATTGAAGAGATTCTGGGTGAAGAAGGCCGTGAAAGAGCTGTGGTTGTTGCGGCTCCAGCCGATGCATCACCGCTGATGCGACTAAAAGGCTGTGAAACGGCGCTGACGATTGCGGAATATTTTCGTGATCAGGGCTTAAACGTTTTGCTGCTGATGGATTCATTGACCCGTTACGCGCAAGCGCAGCGTGAAATAGCACTGGCTATCGGCGAACCACCAGCAACAAAGGGTTACCCGCCGTCAGTATTTGCTAAATTGCCAGCCTTGGTTGAACGTGCTGGGAATGGTGGTGATGGGCAAGGCTCGATCACCGCTTTTTTCACCGTGTTAACCGAAGGCGATGATTTACAAGACCCTATCGCCGATGCCTCCCGCGCGATTCTTGATGGCCATATCGTATTATCGCGCGAACTGGCTGATGGTGGTCATTACCCGGCCATTGATGTTGAAAAATCGATCAGTCGTGTTATGCCGATGGTAACATCGGAAGAGCATATGCTGATGGCTCGTACTCTGAAGCAGTATTATTCGTTATACCAACAAAACCGTGATCTCATTACCATCGGTGCCTATCAAAAAGGTGCGGATCCCCGAATCGATCAGGCTATTGCTATTCGTCCTGTGTTGGAGCAGTTCTTGCAACAGCGCATGAAAGAAGTTGTACCGTATGACCAATGTCTGGAAGGGTTACGTAATGTAGCTATGACATTGGTTAATGGTCAGCGCCGCTAATAGCGTGATAGCAGGGCCAAAAGGGGTAATGTATGAGTAAAGCATTGGAATTATTGACGTCTCGTTTATTAGAAGCCGAAGATCGTGCCGCCAAAATGTTGGCGCTAGCTCAGCGAGAACAAGCGAATTTTCAGCGTCAACTCGATGCACTAAATGAATACCGCCAAATTTATTCATCTCAAATGACAGATAAAGCCGTGGTCGGTTTGGAGTCTAGTCATTTTAACCATTACCACTCTTTTATCGGTAAATTGGATCATGCTTCTGTTCAGCAGCAAAAAGGCTTTCAGCAGGCTAAACAGCAGTCAGAACAGAAACGGGAAGAGTGGCTTGCGTTGCAACAACGCCGAAAAGCGATAGAAATGTTGCTGGAACGCAAAGCAGAAAAAGAAGCTTTAAAACAGCTGAAACAAGAACAGAAGTTGCTGGATGAGTTTTCTACATTTCGTTTTTTCCACCGCCAAGATTCAGCATCTTAGTTACAGGCCCATAATGGCCTGTAACTTGCTAGAAATGTGTTATTACGTTTATCAGTGTCATCTCTTTGCCGCGACTAACCGCATTACAAAGAGATTTAAGGCAGGAGTAATAGCATGTCCTCGGTCTCAGTTTCTGTTGCTGCCGTCAATCCGCTAACGGTATTAGCACCGGACGCTATCAATAGCGATGGCGTAACTCCTTCATCAGAAAGCAGTTTTTCTGGTGTTTTGGATGCATCAATCCTATTAGACATGCCTGTCGACGCTACCACGGAAGTGACAGCGAAAGAACTTCCTGCGGAATTGCCGGAGACATCGACTTCCTTTTCTGCTCTGGCAGAATCTGCCGCTGATATACTCATGACGTTGCAGGCATCCCGTGAGATGAATACCTCACTGCAAACGAATAATCTGCCTGAAACAGCAAATCAGTCTAATGATGCCATATCGGCAGAAATTACGGATGTCACGGATATTGATCCTGATGTTGTTGTACCTGCGTCCCCGCTTGCTGAGAAGCCGTCTGCGGTTAATAATCATGTTGAAACTAAACAGATCCCGTTCCCAAATAAAAATCAGGAATCTGCTGTTGCGACTAAACACAGCAGTGCTATTGCGAATGTAAAATCAGATACGGTAGTAGTGCCAGGTCCTGAATTGATGACTGATGATCTTTCTGTATCGCAACCCGTAAGCGAATCAGTTAAAAACCAGACTGAATTATCCCCTGATGCACTTTCAGAATCTGACGCGCCATCACAACTGGAGCCATTATCAGAGAGTGATTTGCAAGAGGTTGCGCAGGCGAAAGTCACAGCTCAGCAGAACATAGCGGAAGCGATAGATAGTGCATCAGTTATCCAAACAGCGACTGCTGACGTTGTCGATACAGCATCACCATCAAATGATAAAATACAGCATGCTAAAGCAGATAAAAAAATAAAAGCGGCAGAGACGTCTCTTCCTGATCCTGCGGTGGCAGTTATGCTGACAAATATGCAACCTGTAGCGGATCAGCCAATAAGTCCGGCAGCATCGGTTACTGAATCTGATGCCGATTTAATAAATGCTATGCTGGAAGCCGACGACGTTGTTGATGCTACCAATAAACCTGAATCATCAGTTAAAACAGCCTCTCTGGGTAATATTATCCATGATTTTGTTGGAATGCTTAAAAATAATGACGATCCGGTGTCATCGTCAGCACGTGTTATAGCGAATAACTTAGCTGATGGTAAAGACACATCAACTACCGTTGATGAAGCGTCATCTGAGCAGGACATCACAGCCAGTCAATCAGGCGACATATCACCTGAGCTGACAACAACAAATACGACGGCAGAATCAGTCAATAATAAGTCTGACAATTCAACTACATTTGATGCAGGGATCAATAAAGACACTACCGCGGTTAATTCATTAGCACATGAAAATCACGGTGTCAGTGTCACAGGGAAAAGTGCGCTAAGCTCAACAGGTAATTTGCCAGAGCAAGCTCAGGGCCTGCGCAATATAACGGAACAATTACCTTCGCTGTATATGAAAAACGGGCATGTTGAAGAACATGAATTAGCTGCCCGTGTCATGTTGATGGTGGGTGAAAAATGGCAGGAAGCTGAATTACAGCTGGAACCACAGGGGATGGGTAAAATAAGAGTTCAGTTGTCTATCGATCAGGAACAACAGACCAATGTGCAGTTTATGGTTCAGCACTCACAAGCGAAAGAAGCATTAGATCAAAGTTTACCCCGATTGAGAGAGTTACTCACTCAACATGGTTTGCAGCCTGGGCAAACGCAGGTTCAGCAACAAACACAAGATAATGCCGGACAAGCCTGGAATCAGCAAATGGCGAATAACAGTGCTGCAGAACAGCAGACCCGAAGAGACTCTTCTCAGGCTGGTAATGCTTTTTCCGGTTCAAACGATGACGAATTCGCACAAACAGTAACCGTTTCAGCATCAGATGCCGCAGGAATTGATTTCTATGCTTGAAGGTCTCGCTAAGCCAATTAAGATGATGTAAGTATTAGTTAAAACTGAAGGTGTCAAATGGCTGATAATGAACAGGAATTAGAAATTAAGCCTAAGGGCAGTAAAAAGAAACTGATTGTTATCATTTTAGCTGCGTTGCTGTTATTAGGTGGCGGTGGTGGTGCAGCATGGTTCTTTCTCTTTTCCGGAGGAGATGAGGCTCATGCTGAAAAGAAAGATGGCGAAGAAGCGAGTCCAGATAAAACACCTGAGCAACTGGCGGCAGAAAAAGAAGCATTTTACATTGGATTACCAAGAGCATTTATTTTTAATGCACATGGCTCAACCCGAGATCGACTTGTTCAGATCAAAGTGAAATTGCTCGTTCGTGGGCCGGAAAATGAAGCATTAGCAAAGCAGCATGCACCTTTGGTTGAAGGTACTTTATTGAAAATATTCAGCGCGGCGACAGTTGAGCAATTAACCACAGTGGAAGGTAAAGTTAAATTGCGCCAGGACGCTGCTGCTGCAGTTACCAAAGCATTGCAGGAATTAACCGGTAAACCAGTTGTCGAGCAGATCCTTTTTATCGGGTTTGTAATGCAGTAACAATCGAATAATCACAGGTGCGGTATGAGTGATTTATTATCACAAGATGAAATTGATGCCCTACTTCACGGCGTAGATGACGTAGAAGAAGAAGCGATGTCGTCATCCGCCCCGGAAGGGGTGGCAAGCTTCGATTTCTCATCTCAGGACCGCATAGTTCGTGGGCGCATGCCTACGCTTGAATTGGTCAATGAGCGTTTTGCCCGTCACATGCGGATCAGTTTGTTCAATATGATGCGCAGAACAGCGGAAGTATCTATCAATGGCGTACAAATGCTGAAATTTGGCGAGTACGTCCATTCTTTGTTTGTTCCTACCAGCCTGAATATGGTTCGTTTCCGCCCGTTGAAAGGAACGGCACTGATCACGATGGAAGCCCGTCTGGTTTTCATTTTGGTAGAAAATTTCTTTGGTGGCGATGGTCGTTATCACGCAAAAATTGAAGGACGTGAATTCACCCCCACCGAACGTCGGATCATTCAAATGCTGCTGAAGCTGGTATTTGAAGATTATAAAGAAGCCTGGGCGCCAGTTATGGATGTCGGGTTTGAATATCTTGATTCCGAAGTTAACCCGGCAATGGCTAACATCGTTAGCCCGACGGAAGTCATCGTGGTGAGTTCATTCCATATTGAACTGGATGGCGGCGGCGGCGACTTCCACGTTGCGATGCCATACTCTATGCTGGAACCGATCCGGGAATTATTGGATGCGGGCGTACAAAGCGATAAAGGCGATACGGATCTTCGTTGGAGTAAAGCACTCCGTGATGAAGTTATGGACGTTTCTGTCGGGTTAAAAGCCAAATTATTAGAAATTGATTTACCTTTGCGTAAACTGATGGAGCTAAAAGCGGGCGATATCATTCCTGTTGAAATGCCAGAAAGTTTGATGGTGTATGTCGAAGGTCTACCCACCTTCCGGGCCAAAATGGGACGCAGTAAAAAGAATAATGTGGCATTAAAAATCACCGAAAAAATTAAACGCCCGGAAACGGTGAAAGGTGAAATGACGCAGGTCACCCGACACGGTATGCGCATTGATGGCCTGGCGGAACTTGAAGAATTAGAACGTATTATTGAGGATGACTGATGAGTAGCGAAGAAGATTTGATGGCCGATGCCTGGGCTGCGGCGCTGGAAGAACAAATTAAAACCGATGCACGCCCTGCGGTATTAGATGAATTTGATACTGATGCACCGATTACGGCGGAAGAACGTCGTAAGTTGGATACCATTCTGGATATTCCAGTCACGATAGCGATGGAAGTCGGGCGTAGTCAGATCAACATCCGTAATTTGCTGCAATTAAATCAGGGATCGGTCGTTGAGCTAGATCGTGTTGCTGGTGAGCCGCTGGATGTTCTGGTCAATGGCACATTGATTGCCCATGGTGAAGTCGTGGTTGTTAACGATAAATTTGGTATCCGCCTGACTGACGTTATCAGCCAGACTGAACGCATCAAGAAGCTGAAATGAAACGTTATTGTCTTATTCTCTTTCTGTTTGCTATGCCGCTTTATGCAGTAGAAAACAACGCAACCGCCGGACTTTTGCAGTGGTTGTTCAGCAGTCTGTTGGTGTTGGGAATTATCATTGCGCTTGCCTGGGGCCTGAAAAAAAGCCGTCTGGTGCCACAGATGGGGCGTCCTGATTTTAAAGTCTTATTCACATTACCTGTTGGTTATAAAGAAAAACTGATGATAGTACAGGCCGGGGAACAACAGTTGTTGCTCGGCGTAACAGCACAGCAGATTTCTTTTTTAACCGAAATTAATCCGCCTTTAGCGATCACGGCGTCGGCCCCGGTATTTGCACAACATCTGTCGCGTTGGATGAATAAATCGACTCCGTCAGAGGATGATAAAATATGATCCAATGGCGTATGTGGGCGGTGCTCTTTATCTGTTTTTGTCCTGCATTAGCACATGCGGCGGGTGGTGGGATGTTGCCAGCTCTCACTGTTTCTACCAACCCGGATGGTGGGCAAGATTACAGCCTGACGTTGCAAGTTCTGGGGTTGATGACAGCGCTGACGTTCCTGCCGTCCATTGTCATCATGATGACCTCGTTCACCCGGATCATCGTCGTATTGTCGATATTGCGGCAGGCAATCGGTTTGCAGCAAAGTCCTTCCAATCAGATCTTGGTCGGTATGGCACTGTTCATGTCTTTTTTTATCATGTCGCCAGTGTTAGATCGTATCAACAACGATGCGTTACAACCCTACATGAGTGAACAGATAACGGCAAAAGAGGCATTGGAAAAAGCAGAAGCACCGCTCAGACAATTTATGCTTGGGCAAACTAGGATAAAAGATCTGGATGTTTTTTCTGAAATAGCCAATGTGAAAGCAGATAAACCGGAAGATGTGCCACTTCGGGTGCTTATCCCTGCGTTCATTACCAGCGAACTGAAGACCGCATTTCAGATTGGTTTTATGTTGTTTTTACCCTTCCTGGTTATCGACTTGGTTATCGCCAGCGTCTTGATGGCGATGGGTATGATGATGTTATCACCGATGATTATCTCGTTGCCGTTCAAACTAATGCTCTTCGTATTAGTTGATGGATGGGGACTGATCATGGGCTCTCTGGCCACTAGTTTTGGGCTTGGAGGTGGTTAATGACACCTGAAGTCTTTCTCGATGTGTTTCGGCAAGCATTAGGTCTTATTTGCCTCTTGGTTAGTGCCACCATAGTACCAAGTTTGATTGTTGGTTTACTTGTTTCTATCTTTCAGGCGGCTACGTCAATCAATGAACAAACATTAAGTTTTTTACCCCGTTTATTAGTAACACTGGCAGCGTTAGCTCTAGGTGGTCACTGGGGATTGCAAATGTTAATGGATTTCATGGTACAGATGGTGAATGAAATTCCTGAGGTTATCGGATGAACATTACCAGCACACTCCTGATGGAAATGCTGGCAGCGTATATCTGGCCATTTACTCGTCTGGCATCCATGCTGATGACCATGCTGGTTATTGGCTCGCAGTCTGTACCTATTATGGTTCGCATGTTTTATACCATGGCGCTGACGGCTGTGATTGCTCCGGTGTTGCCGAAAATGCCTTCCACCGAACTTTTCTCGATGGCCGGTGTTCTAATCACATCACAACAAGTTTTAATCGGCATCGCCATGGGGTTGGTATCACAAATGCTGATTCAGGCATTTATTATGGCCGGACAAATTATATCGATGCAGACCAGTCTTGGATTTGCTTCCATGGTCGACCCACTCAATGGTGAATCGACCCCGGTCATTGGCCAGTTTTATCTGATGCTGGGAACGCTGTTATTTTTTGCGCTTGATGGGCACCTGACTATGATCCAAATGATCAGTCAGAGTTTTATTACGCTGCCAGTGGGTGCTGAAGGGTTAACGATTGGTAGCATGCGTTCAATCGTTGATTTTGTTTCCGTATTATTTCAAACCGCATTATCGTTTTCTCTCTCTGCAACCATCGCGCTATTGTTGATCAACTTTGCTTTTGGGGTGATGACCCGAGCTGCTCCACAATTAAATATTTTTAGCATGGGTTTTGCGGTAACCATGATTTGCGGTCTGTTTATTATGTGGGCCTCATTGAGTGGGTTTATGGATCATTTTGTTCTGCATTGGCAGCGCACACAAAATTTAATGTGTGATGTGCTGGCTCTTTCCTGTCGTGAACCATAGAAGGGGATTACACGATGGCAGATGACGACCAGGAAAAAACGGAACAACCCACCGGTAAGCGACTGCAACAGGCGAAAGACAAAGGCCAGGTTCCCCGATCCAAAGAAGCAGGAACGGCAACCGTTTTATTAGCCGGTATTCTCGGTTTGCTTATGTTGCAAACGCCATTGAGTGAAGCGGTGATGAATGTTTTTATTCGCTGCTTTAACTTTGAGCGCCGCGAGATCTTTGATCCCAACACTATGTATACCTTTATTGGCATCAGTGTTGGCGAAGTGTTGTGGCCGTTGGTCGCTTTATTTTCTATCGTCATGGTTGCCAGCATAATTGGTAATATTGCTTTGGGCGGGTTTAACTTCAGCACTGAAGCCATGATGCCCAAATTCAATAAACTCAATCCGTTCAATGGTCTTAAACGCATGTTTGGGATTATGGCGTTAGTTGAATTGATTAAATCAATTGCTAAAGTGGGTTTTGTTGCCTGGATGGCGTACCTGCTGATAATGAGTTACTGGCCAGACTTGATGAGACTGAGCCATGAGCAGTTATCAATCGGGATTGTCGATGCGTTGCGCATATCACTGAATGTCGGGATTGGTATCTGCTGTGCCTTATTACCGGTTGTGCTGATTGACGTGCCATTCCAATGGTGGAACCATCATAAGCAACTGAGAATGAGTAAACAGGAAATCAAAGACGAATACAAAGACTCCGAAGGTAAACCGGAAGTTAAAGGCCGTTTACGCCAGATGCAGCGTGAAATGGCTAATCGCCGGATGATGGCCGAAGTGCCTAAAGCCGATGTCATCGTGACCAACCCGACTCATTACGCTGTCGCCCTGAAATATGATCGATTCAAGCCGGGGGCCGCACCGGTCGTCGTGGCAAAAGGAACGGATGAAATCGCTATGAAGATCCGTGAAATTGCGAATGAATATAAAATTCCCACGCTGCAGTCACCCGCACTGGCGCGCGCGATCTACCATACCACTAAACTGGATAAAGAAATTCCCGACGGCTTATTTCAGGCAGTTGCTTTGGTGCTCGCATATGTCTTTCAGCTAAAAGCATATAAAGCAGGGCGGGGTGCTCCACCGCGCGAATTGCCTAAAGATACCGAGATGCCAATACCGGATGAGCTGCGTCACTGACGTTTTCTTGACGTTTCCTTATAAAAACATAGCTATATTCAATGGCGCGATATTTGCATAAATTAATGCAAATGTCAGCGTTATGACGAAATACTATGGAACTGAAAGCCACTTTATCTTCATTCGGTCAATATCGCGGTGTCCTGACCAAAGGTATCGGTACCCCATTACTGGTTGTTTGCAGCCTGGGTATGGTTATTTTACCAATGCCTGCGTTCATGCTGGATATCCTGTTTACTTTCAATATTGCACTGGCATTGCTGGTTCTGCTGGTGGCTATTTATACCCGTCGTCCGCTTGATTTTGCTGCCTTCCCAACTGTCTTGTTGATCACAACGCTATTACGTCTGGCATTGAACATTGCATCCACGCGTGTGATTTTGCTGGAAGGGCATAATGGTCCTGATGCTGCGGGGCATGTTGTTGAAGCATTTGGTTCGGTGGTTATCGGTGGTAATTATGCTGTCGGCTTAATTGTTTTCGCCATTTTGATGATCATCAACTTTGTGGTGGTTACCAAAGGTGCCGGACGTATTGCGGAAGTGAGTGCTCGTTTTACTCTGGATGCTATGCCGGGTAAACAAATGGCCATCGATGCTGATTTGAATGCCGGTCTGATTAATCAGGATGAAGCGAAACGCCGTCGTGCGGATGTCACCTCAGAAGCTGATTTTTACGGTTCAATGGATGGTGCGTCCAAATTCGTAAAAGGTGATGCTATCGCCGGGATCATGATCCTGCTCATCAACATCATCGGCGGTTTTATTATCGGCATGGCGCAGCATGGGCTGGGTTTTGCTGAAGCAACAGAAATTTATACTTTGCTGACCATTGGTGATGGTCTGGTTGCTCAGTTACCATCGCTGATGCTCTCTATCGCTGCCGCTATCATTGTAACTCGTCAGAACACTGAGCAGGACATGGGCACCGTCGTTCTGGGGCAGATGTTTAATGAGCCTAAGTCACTGATCATTTCCGCTGCGATACTACTGATTATCGGCATTGTTCCCGGAATGCCGCATTTTGCCTTTCTGTTATTAGGTGGAATTTGTGCAGGTGGCGCATGGTTACGTTTGAATCATTCCAAGAAGAAAGCACTGGAGTTAGCGAACAAGCCAGTGGTTGCCGGGGACATTGCACGCGCGCCGGAACAAAAAGATCTGAGCTGGGACGATGTGACTCCAGTGGATGTGATTGGTTTGGAAGTCGGTTATCGCCTGATCCCATTAGTAGATCGCACGCAAGGCGGTGAATTGCTGAACCGCATCAAAGGTGTGCGTAAGAAACTGTCGCAGGAATTAGGCTTTCTGGTTCCACCAGTACATATCCGTGACAACCTTGACTTACAACCAAACCAATATCGTATTTCACTGATGGGCGTAACTTGCGGTGAATCGGAGGTTTATCACGATCGGGAAATGGCGATTAATCCGGGTCAGGTTTTTGGCACTGTTAATGGTATCGAAGGTCGGGATCCTGCTTTCGGTCTCGATGCAGTCTGGATCACTAAAGATCAGGTCGATTATGCACAAAGCCTTGGTTATACCGTAGTTGATGCCTCTACGGTCATTGCTACTCATCTTAGCCAGTTGTTAACGCAACACGCTGCTCAACTGCTGGGCCATGATGAAGTGCAGAATTTACTCGAACTGATTGGCCGGAATCAGCCTAAACTTACTGAAGGTTTGGTCCCTGGTGTTGTTGCCATGGGAACACTGGTCAAAGTATTGCAAAATCTGCTTTCGGAAGGCGTTACCATCCGGGATATGCGTACTTTGCTGCAAACATTGGTTGAATATGCGCCACGTAGCCAGGATCCTGATGTATTAACCGCCGCTTGTCGTATTTCTTTGCGTCGGCTTATTGTTCAAAGTATCGTAGGCGGCGAGAATATCATTCCAGTTATTACATTAGCGCCTGATTTAGAAAGAATTTTACACCAGTCACTGCAAGCGGGTGGGGCTGAAGGGGCAGGTATTGAACCCGGATTGGCAGAAAGAATGCAGAAATCCTTAACTGAAGCGGCTCAGCGTCAGGAATTGGAAGGACAAACACCGGTGCTACTGACCTCTGGTGTGCTGCGTAATACATTGTCTCGCTTTGTGAGAAATGCCATTCCTAACCTGCGCATTCTTTCTTATCAGGAGATACCGGAAGATAAGCAAATCCGCATCGTCAGCTCTGTTGGGCAGCAATAGAGCCGGGAGGTTTAGGTGAAAATAAAGCGCGTATTTGCCAAGGATATGAGAACAGCCCTGGCGGAAGTAAAAGAGTTATTAGGGCCTGATGCCGTCATCATGTCCAATAAAAAAGTGACCGGTGGCATCGAGATCGTTGCTGCCGTCGACTATCAGACTGCGCAGGGTGCCCAGTCGATGCCAACCGCAAGAGCATTAAAAGAAGATCGCGTAGAGTTTACCGGGCAACGTCCTGAATCACAGATGAGTGCTGCGTTCGATAACGCTAAAGAAAAAGTGGCAGATAGTCTGGGCGCTTTACTGGCCAGACAAAGCAAACTTGTTCGCGAACAGCAATCGTTTGGTTTACCGCCAACACTGGAAGAACAAGCCAAGATGGTGCCTGAACCAGCAAGACCTCGACCACTTGCCAGTGCTCGTCAGTCATCTTCTGCCTCTTCGGCACACAAAGATAAAGAGATGGAAGCGATGCGTTCAGAAATGGCTTCCATCCGTAAATTGCTACAACATCAGTTATCAGGGTTAATGTGGCAGGAAGTTGAACGCAGAGAGCCCATTCGTGCTTTGCTGATTAAACAACTGCTCAAAGGTGGTTTTACTGAAATACTGGCTGACCAGCTTGCCGGAATGGTGCCGGAAGATATTCCGTTGCACGAAGCATGGCAGCATATCGAACGCTTACTGACACAACAGGTAAAAGTGGGTGACGATGAAATTATGCGTCTGGGTGGTGCGGTTGCGCTACTTGGCCCAACTGGTGTCGGAAAAACCACCACGATTGCCAAACTGGCTGCACGTTTTGCTATGAAGCATGGTGCGGAACAGGTTGCATTGATTACCACTGATCACTATCGGATTGGTGCACAAGATCAATTACAAACCTATGGTCGGATCATGGGGTGTCAGGTTCGGGCGGTTAATAATGTTGAAGAGCTGGGAACTGCACTTTACCAATTGCGTAATCGTCGCCTGGTATTGATAGATACGGCCGGTATGGGCCAGCGTGATGTACGCTTAAATGAACAACTGGATACGTTAATTCAAAACAGCCGCGTCAAAATCCGTCATTATCTGGTGTTACCTGCTACTGCGCAGCGCCGGGTATTGCAGGAAGCGTATGATCATTTCCATCGGATCCCGCTCAGCGGCTGCATTTTGACCAAATTGGATGAAAGTCTCAATCTTGGGGATGTTCTGGATGTCTGTATTCAAAATGCGTTGCCTATCAGTTACGTTACTAATGGACAACGTGTGCCGGAAGATATTCAGCTACCAAATGTTGCGGAATTAGTGTCACAGACGATGCAACAACTGGATGCGCAGACGGGGCAGCCCTATTATTGGAGCAGCGACCCTCATGAGCCGAATCATGCGGAGTTTTATGAATAAAATGGGTGTAACAACTATGAATCAAGCCAGTGGTCTGCGGAATATGCAGCGTAATCACCGCATCAAAGTTGTCACCGTTACAGGTGGCAAAGGGGGCGTCGGTAAATCGAATGTGACCCTGAATGTGGGTATGAGTCTGGCTGCACAGGGTAAGCGGGTATTGATACTAGACGCCGACTTAGGTTTGGCGAATCTCGACGTCATGCTGGGTTTGCGAGTACACAAAAATCTGTCTCATGTTCTGTCAGGCCAATGCACGTTGGATGAAATCATCATTGAAGGTCCTAACGGGCTAATGATTATTCCCGCCACCTCGGGCACGCAGTCTATGGTGGAGTTATCACCGTCTGAACATGCAGGACTGATCCGGGCATTTAGTGAACTACAAACACCCATTGATATGTTATTGGTTGACACTGCAGCCGGCATTTCCGACATGGTGATGAGTTTTGCCCGTGCTGCACAGGATGTCATGGTTGTAGTTTGTGATGAGCCAACCTCAATCACCGATGCTTACGCACTGATCAAATTACTGTCACGTGAGTACGGCGTTTTCCGCTTCCGTATTGTCGCTAATATGGTACGTAGCTTGCGCGAAGGACAGGATCTTTTTACCAAACTGACGCGGGTTACGGATCGTTTTCTGGATGCTTCACTGGAATTAGTGGCCTGTATCCCTTACGACAACAACGTTCGTCAGGCCGTTAAAAAGCAGAAAGTGATTGTTGATGCATTCCCGAAATCACCTGCATCACTGGCATTCCGTGCGCTGGCGAATAAAGTTTCCAGCTGGCCGATTCCAAATCAACCGGGTGGTCATCTGGAATTTTTCATTGAAAATTTGTTACAACCTAAAAAAGTTGTAGGTGAAAATCAATGATGAACAAAGCTCAAGCCTATCATCGCCAACAAGATCCTAACCGGCTGGTTGAAAGATATGCAGGGCTGGTGAAACGGATTGGGCAACACATGCTGGCTCGTTTGCCCAGCAGTGTACAGCTGGATGACTTATTACAGGCAGGGATGATTGGACTGCTTGATGCTTACCGAAATTATGATGCCGGTAAAGGCGCGAGTTTTGAAACCTACGCGGGTATTCGCATTCGTGGCGCGATGATAGACGAAATTCGTCAGGGGGACTGGGTTCCTCGCTCTGTTCATCGCAATACCCGTCGAATTTCTGATGCTATTCATGATGTGGAAAAAGAGCACGGCAGAGATGCTCGCGATACAGAGGTTGCTGCAAAATTAGATGTCGGTTTAGCTGAATATCACAGCATGCTGAATGATACTGCCTGCGGGCGCATTGTGGGCATTGAAGATCTGGGTGTAACTGACGATGTGATCGGAGGTGGGGATGCGATATCTGATTCCAGCCTCTCTTTTGATAACGTCGCCAGCGAAAAATTTTCACAAGCGCTATCAGAATGCATAGCCCAATTGCCCGAAAGAGAAGGGTTGATATTGTCGCTTTACTATGATGAAGAATTGAATTTAAAGGAAATCGGGCAAATACTTGATGTAAGTGAGTCCCGTGTAAGTCAGATCCATAGTCAGGCACTTCACAGAATTAGAGCCCGAATGAAAGAATGGTACTGATAACACAATTAGTTGGCTACACTGACAGTGACGTATCAGGCATAATAAAGGGCATAGACAGGTTAATGATTTCCTTAGTCTGATTTGGGTGGTTGTTTAGGAGGACACTTTGGATAAAAACATGAAAATCCTCATTGTTGATGATTTTTCAACGATGCGCCGGATAATCAAAAATTTGCTCCGGGATTTGGGGCTAAATAACACCCACGAGGCGGATGACGGTAATACCGCACTGCCAATGTTAAAAAATGGTGATTTTGATTTTGTTGTAACCGACTGGAACATGCCTGGCATGCAAGGTATTGATTTGTTGAAAGCGATTCGTGCTGACGAATCCTTGCGCCATCTTCCGGTATTAATGGTGACTGCAGAAGCAAAACGCGAACAAATTATCGAAGCTGCTCAGGCTGGGGTGAACGGTTACATTGTTAAACCTTTTACTGCCGCAACACTGAAAGAAAAACTGGATAAGATTTTCGAGCGAATTGGCTGATACAGGGGTATTTATGAAGGCGCAACAAGTACCTTTGATAACCCTCGATCAGGCTAAAAAGCTGGTGGAGTTGCTAGAGCAAGGGTTACAGCATGAAGCAAATTTAATGTTGGCTGATGTTTGTCAGCCTAATGCTCATGCCCTTTTTGCTGAGTTAGGACATCTGACCAGACAATTACATACATCATTACAAGAGTTTCAACTCGATCCGAGAATTCCTACTTTAGCAGAAAAAGAAATCCCGGATGCCAGAGAGCGGCTTAATTACGTCATTGATATGACAGATAAAGCGGCTAATCGAACGATGGATGCTGTCGAAGCTTGTTTACCGTTATCAGATAAACTTAACGATAGTATTCAGCGAATTCTGCCTGACTGGAATGCCTTGATGACACGGAGAATTGCTATCGGGCAATTCAAAACGTTATGTCATCAGTTGGATGAGTTCATCAAAGTATCAGAACTTGATGCGGATAAACTTCGTCATTTGCTCACAGACATTCTTATGGCTCAGGATTTTCAGGATCTGACTGGGCAGATGATCCGAAAAGTCATTGCGTTAGTGCAAGAAGTTGAAAATAAACTGGTTGAAATGCTGACAATGTTTGGCGATTTAGACATCACAGCCGGAACAACTTCACAGAACCAACAGCCAGAACGCAATATCGAAGCCGAAGGTCCTATTATTAACAAAGAGTTGCGAACCGACGTGGTGAATGGTCAAGACGACGTTGATGATTTGCTGTCAAGTTTAGGTTTCTAGGGAGTAATACATGGGCTTCGAAGTTGATGAGGATATTCTGCAGGACTTTTTAGTCGAAGCATCTGAAATTCTTGAACAACTGTCAGAACAGTTGGTTGAATTGGAAAAACGTCCGGAAGATCGTGAACTGCTGAATGCTATCTTCCGTGGTTTTCATACCGTAAAAGGTGGTGCGGGATTTTTATCACTGAGTGAACTGGTTGATATCTGCCATGGTGCAGAGAACGTATTCGATATATTGCGTACCGGTAAACAGCAAGTTAGCGCTGAACTCATGGATGTTATTCTGCAGGCATTAGATACAGTTAATGAAATGTTTGGTCGCGTGCAAAATCGTGATCCGCTTGAGCCTGCGTCTCCTGCATTACTAGAAGCTCTTCATCATCTGGCTGATCCTTCTCATATCGCTAAAGTTGCTGCTGCAGCCTCTGTCCAGCCAGTAGCAAAACCTGAGCCTGTTGCTACACCGGTAGTTTCCGCGGTAACTCCGCCGGTTTCTTCTGCCGAAAGCAGTATTGATGAAATCACCGATGATGAGTTTGAACGTCTGTTAGATGAATTGCATGGCCCAGGTAAGGCGCCAGCAGTAACCACATCCAACACTACAGCGTCAGTTCCTTCGTCTGATGTTGTAGGCGATATTACCGATGATGAATTTGAAGCTTTACTGGATCAGCTACATGGTGCTGGAAAACATGTAGGCCGTCCTGACACAGCTCCTTCTTCATCACCTACGCCAGAGCCACCACCACTACCTGCAGAACCTGCTTTGTCCGCGTCGAGTGATGATCAGATCTCGGATGATGATTTTGAAAAACTGCTTGATCAGTTGCATGGTCAGGGCAAAGGTCCATCGGCTATTACACCTGTTGCACATGATGCTGTCGAACCCGTTTCGCATAATCAGGAACCGCAAGTTGAAGTAGTGGCGAAAGCGGTTGTATCTGCTCAGCCACAAGCCGCACAGCAAGCTGTTCAGTCAGAAACTACGGTTCGTGTTGATACCCGTACTCTTGATGTCATCATGAATATGGTGGGTGAATTAGTTCTGGTGCGTAACCGTTTAATCAGTCTCGGTGTAGCCAGCAATGATGAAGATCTAGCGAAAGCAGTATCAAATCTGGATGTTGTTACTGCGGATCTGCAAGGTGCGGTAATGAAGACCCGCATGCAGCCAATTAAGAAAGTATTTGGCCGCTTCCCTCGTGTTGTTCGTGATTTAGCGCGCAGTCTGAAAAAAGAGATTGAGCTGATCATGGAAGGGGAAGAGACAGATCTGGATAAAAACCTAGTTGAAGCGTTAGCAGATCCGTTGGTGCATCTGGTTCGAAATTCTTGTGACCACGGTGTTGAATTACCGGAAAAACGTGAAGCAACAGGTAAACCAAGAAAAGGTACCATTACATTACGTGCTTCTCAGGAGGGTGATCATATCCTGCTGAGCATTACCGATGATGGCGCTGGTATGGATCCGGAAAAACTCAAAGAAATTGCGGTTAGCCGTGGTGTACTGGATGCTGATACAGCAGCCAGAATGAGTGATACCGAAGCCTTTAACCTTATTTTTGCACCTGGATTTTCAACCAAGCAGCAAATTTCAGACATTTCCGGCCGTGGCGTCGGCATGGATGTGGTTAAAACCAGCATCACACAGTTAAACGGTACTATTAATATTCAATCAGCAAAAGGGACTGGCACCCGCATTGAAATTAAAGTGCCACTTACCTTAGCTATCCTGCCAACGTTAATGGTTGAAATCGGTAAGCAAACATTTGCATTGCCGTTGAGCAGTGTTAATGAGATTTTCTATCTGAATCTGGCAACGTCCAAAATGGTCGATGGCCAGCTGACTATTATTGTCCGCGATAAAGCGATCCCGCTGTTCTTCTTACAAGAATGGCTGATTCGTGGTGGCCGTGGTAATCGTACAGAAAGTGGGCATGTTGTTATTGTTCAGGTTGGTCAAAAACAGATTGGTTTTGTTGTTGATAACTTGATTGGGCAAGAAGAGGTCGTTATTAAACCTCTGGACAACTTGTTACACGGAACTCCGGGAATGGCTGGAGCAACCATCACCAGCGATGGCGGTATAGCCTTGATTCTGGATATTCCGGGATTATTGAAGCATTACGCGCGTCGCAGATAATAAAGAGATAATAAATAGAACATGGCCGTAAAAGTACTAGTCGTGGACGACTCAAGTTTCTTCCGGCGCCGCGTCACAGAGATTGTTAATCAGGATCCACTACTTGAGGTAGTGGATACTGCTGTGAATGGTAAGGAAGCAATAGAAAAAGCCCTGAGTTTACGTCCTGATGTGATCACGATGGATATTGAAATGCCGGTGTTAGATGGCATTTCTGCTGTTCGTGAAATAATGGCGAAGTGTCCGACACCAATTTTGATGTTTTCATCATTAACACAAGCTGGTGCTAAAGCGACACTTGATGCATTAGATGCTGGTGCTTTGGATTTTTTGCCGAAAAAATTTGAAGATATAGCCCGGGATAAACAAGAAGCGATTACCTTGTTGCAGCAGCGAATAAAAGCGCTGTCGCGTCGTCGTATGTTTATGACTACGCCGAGAATCTCTACGCCAACACCTGCAGCCAGTGGGGCGACATTAGCCCGCTCTATTACCAGTGTGACCAGCTCGCTGCGTACACAGCCTGTCGCTGAAAAAATATCTGCAGCTCCAGTGCATTACAAGCGTTCAGGTAAAAGCTATCAACTGGTTGCTATCGGAACATCAACTGGTGGGCCTGTGGCATTACAAACCATACTGACTCAGTTCCCGGCTAATTTTCCGCACCCGATTTTACTTATCCAACACATGCCTTCTACTTTTACTTCTGCATTTGCTGCTCGTTTGAATAGTTTGTGCAAAATATCAGTGAAAGAAGCGGAAGATGGCGATGTGATCAAACCAGGATGTGCTTATCTGGCTCCCGGTGGAAAGCAGATGCTAGTTGAAGGGCGTGGTACGTCAGCTCGGTTACGCATTATTGATGGTAATGACAAAGTGAACTACAAGCCTTGCGTAGATATTACTTTTGCATCTTTAGCCAAATCTCATGGTGATAAGGTGCTGGCTATCATTCTAACGGGGATGGGTGCAGATGGTCGTGATGGTGCCCGATTACTGAAAGATCAGGGGGCAACTATCTGGGCTCAGGATGAAGCGAGTTGCGTGGTATACGGTATGCCACAAGCAGTAGCAAAAGCTGGCATTTCATCTGAATCGTTACCCTTAGATCGTGTTGCTCAGCGAATCTCTGTAGAGGTAGGCATCTAATATGAACTTTTTGGGAATAATCGTCGCGATCGGTTGTGTTATCACCGCAATGTTATTGGAAGGTGGTCACCCAAGTGCGCTTCTTAATGCACCAGCTTTCCTGATTGTTATTGCTGGTACCACTGGTTGTGTGATGGTCCAGTATCCTATTAAAGTTTTTATTGGTGCGTTAGCTAAATTTAAATGGCTGATAAAACCTCCGTTTCATGATCTTGCTGCACAAGTTACCATCCTTGAGGGCATGGCTACATTGGCGCGTCAGCAAGGGCTACTGGCTCTGGAAAACGAAATCAGTAAGATTGAAGAACCTTTTCTTAGTAAAGGTATTCAGATGGTGGTCGATGGTGTTGATAAGGAACAGTTGGTTCATTTGCTTGAAAATGAAATTGAATTTGAACAACATCAACTCGAACAATCAGCCAAAGTATATGAAGCATTCGGTGGTTATGCGCCCACAATGGGCATATTGGGTGCTGTGCTGGGTCTGATCCATGCGATGGGCTTGCTGGATAAACCCGATCAACTTGGTCCTGCAATTGCTGTTGCATTCATCGCAACAATTTATGGTGTGGGTGCATGTAATATCATTTTCCTGCCAACAGGGAACCGCTTCAAAAATATAGCGCATGATATCGGGTTTTATAAAAACATGATTCTCGAAGGCATTTTGTCGATTGCCAGTGGTGAAAATGCATTACAGCTGAAACGACGGATGGAAGTCTATCTGGAGGCCCATCATTAATGGCCAGAAAGAAGAAGCATGCAGAACATGAGAACCATGAACGATGGTTGGTATCATATGCTGATTTGCTCACTCTTTTATTTGCGCTTTTTGTGGTTTTATACGCTTTTGCTACGGCTAAACAAACTGAATCCAAGCAATTAATTCAAGGTTTGATGCAGTCATTTTCCGATATGGGTTACATATCGCCCAGCACGGGTAACTCAGTAATGACGGCCAGCCCGAATGTAATGAGTAGTGGCGAATCGTCTGAACAGCTGTCGATCCCAGCCAGTAAACCAACCATGCTTGTTCAGGCACCGACACAAGGTGGTGGTGGTGTTATGGATGTCGGCGCATCTACCACAGTTCCGCAACCATCAAGTAAATCAAAAGGTGAAGAAAAGAATGCTGGCGCCAATAACCCCCGCCAGACGTCTATTGCTGCCCAAATGGGTGAAAACAGCTCTGGTGCACCGTTTGATAAAGTACGCCAGGAATTACGCTCTGCATTGCAGCAACAAATTGCCCAGGGTTCTGTGAGTTTTAGTGAAACAGAGGAATGGCTGACGGTAGAACTCAGCTCTGATTTGGTATTTCCAGCAGGGAGCACCACACTGCTGAAGCGCTCATTACCCGTTATTCATAACATTGCGGCCATTGTTAAGCCGATGAATAACTACATTCGTGTCCGTGGCTATACTGATAATACGCCAACAACTCCAGAGCTATATGCATCGAATTGGGAGTTATCTGCCAAGCGGGCTGAAGCAGTTTTAGTGACCTTACAACGTGACGGAATTGTGCCGGATCGAATGGCACTTGAAGCTTATGGTGAGTATGCTCCGTTTGTCTCTAATTCAACCGAAGAGGGGCGTCATCGTAACCGGAAGGTCACTATTGCACTCTCTAAATATGTTCGCGAAGTGAAAGCGTTAGAAGTTATAGCTCCGGTTGCTGTGGCTGGTGAGGCAGAAAATAAGCCGTCTGTTGATCCTGATAAATTGAAAGTCATCCAGCTACCGGATGGTCGTTTTAAAGTAGAAAGTCGATAGGGGCTTTGATGTGATTGTTTGGGCGATTGCAAATCAGAAAGGTGGAGTTGGTAAAACTACGACAGTAGTGACACTCGCTGGCTGGCTGGCTCAGCAGGGGCATCGGGTATTATTGATTGATACCGATCCACATGCATCATTGACTAGTTACATGGGCTATGACTCAGATGAACTTTATGGCACCTTGTATGAGTTATTTAAAGCACCACGACAAAGTCGGGGCGTAGTAGGTCGATTAACGTTAAAAACGCAGTTTGAAAACATATCTCTTGTACCAGCTTCAATTACATTGGCAACATTAGATCGCACGCTGGGAACCAAGGAAGGCATGGGTCTGGTACTTAGCCGTGCATTACAAAGCGTTAAAGATCTGTATGACTATGTGCTTATCGACAGCCCTCCGGTATTGGGCGTGATGATGATAAACGCCATGGCAGCCAGTGATCGGGTTATCGTTCCGGTACAGACTGAATTCCTGGCTCAAAAAGGGCTTGAACGGATGATTAAGACGTTCACCTTAATGCAGCGTACGCGGCCGGATGGATTTCGTTACACTATTGTGCCGACAATGTTTGATCGCCGGACAAAAGCTTCTGTGCAGACATTAGATTCAATAAAAGAAGTATATGGTGACAGCGTATGGAGTGCGGTGATCCCTGTGGATACTAAATTCCGGGACGCCAGCTTACTGCATACCCCCCTCTCTGTTTTCGCTCCTGAAAGCCGGGGTGCCCAAGCTTACGCCAGCTTGCTGAAATATGTGCAGCAATTGGATAAGAAAACTGAGGAAGAAAACAAGTTATGAGTCAGGCATCTCAGGCGAAAGCCATGCACGATTATTTTCAGTCATTGCTGAATGACGTTGATGACTCAGTGGTTAAACCTGAGTTTTCAGACATGCCCATGGTTGCGCAACCCATACGCGCGACCGAACCAGAACTACCCGTTGTCGGATCGCCGGTTGTTACTCAGGAACGGACACAGCAGCTCAACCAATTGCTATCGACCGTCATTGAAATACCAGAAGTGGTTGCACCACCTGAAGTTATTGCTCCTCCGGTCGTTGTTGACGTTCCGGTTGAAACGAAGTCAGAACAGGTTGTGGAGGAATGGCAAAATATTTCGCCGGAAAAAGAATTTCCTGCCTTATTTTTTGTTGTTTCAGGCATTACCTTTGCGGTTCCTTTGACTGATCTGGGCGGTATTCATCAGCTGGAAAAGGTGACGCCATTGTTTGGTAAACCGGAATGGTTTTCCGGCGTAATGACGCATCGTGATACGCAATTAAATGTGGTTGATAGTACTCGTTGGTTTATGCCGGGCCAGATAAATAAAGATAGTTATCAATATCTGGTAATGCTGGGCGAAAGCCAATGGGGAATTGAGTGCCATACTCTCATTGGTACAGAAACGTTACGTTATGATCAGATCAAATGGCGTGATAAACCAGGGAAGCGTCCTTGGCTGGCTGGAATGGTAAAAGAAAAAATGTGTGCATTACTCCATGTTCAGGAGTTGCTCACACTATTACAACAAGGCGTGAATATAGATGGTCAGTAACTCGCTAGATTGGCATATTATTGCTAGTTTTAATGGGGAAGCTGAATTGGCGAGGAAGGGAAAAACACTATGAATCAAAAGAGAAATCTGGCTCAAAATATTGCCGAAGATGAAGTCCTGCAGTGGGTTACCTTTCAGCTGGATCGCGAAACTTACGGTATTAATGTAATGCAGGTGCAGGAAGTTCTGCGCTATACCGATATTGCACCTGTTCCAGGGGCGCCGGATTTTGTTCTGGGTATTATAAACCTGCGTGGCAACGTGGTGACTGTTATTGATACCCGTTCACGTTTTGGTCTGGAGCCTGCCGAAATCACTGATAATTCTCGTATCGTTATCATCGAAGCTGAAAAGCAGGTACTGGGTATTATGGTTGATAGCGTTGCGGAAGTGGTTTATCTGCGTTCCTCCGAAATTGATATGGCGCCAAGTGTTGGTACCGAAGAAAGCTCTAAATTTATTCAAGGCGTCAGCAACCGCGATGGCGAGCTATTGATTCTGGTTGATTTGAATAAGTTGCTCTCTGATGAAGAGTGGGGTGAACTGAGCATGCTTTGATACTCATCTTTAAGGTGAGTATTTTTTGTTTTTTGTGTATAAAGCGGGTTGTGAAACGGTAATGGTATTGTAGAAAATGGATTATTTATCACAACCTTGGCTTATTTCGCTGATTGCCGTATCTCTGTGTATGGCGATTGGCTTGGGTGTGGCTGCGATTCACATTCGCAGGCTCTATCGTGTCCAGCATGCGATGGAGTTGATTGTGAAAGAGTTAATTAAAACGCGTGATAGCAGCAAAAAGAAATTTGGTGAGCTTCAATCTGTTTCTTTGGGAACGGGTCAAAAACTAATTGAACTGGAACGCAAACTGGTTTCACTCAATGAAGTGCAACAAGAGATGAGCGTACAGACACCGGAGAATAAATTATATAGCCGCGCCGTTAAAATGGTTGAGCTTGGTGCCGGTGTTGAAGAGATCATGTCTGAATGTGAATTGCCTAAAGCAGAAGCAGAACTGCTCCTTTCTTTACACAAACACCGTTCTGGTCATTAACTGCGAATATCAATGGCTGTGCTGCCATCAGCGCGCCGCCAGTGTTCGGGTGTTTTTCCCTGCAATAAATATGAATAAGCTAAAATTTCTGCAATAACAACAAACAGTGCTGGCGGGATGGGATCTCCATCCTGCAGTATTGCCAGTCTTTCCAGTAATTCCGGATCTTGATGTATATACATGCCTTGTTCTTCAGCCAGCGATAATATTTGTCCGGCTACTGATCCGCTGGCTCGTTGGCTAATGAATGGCGTGGTTTCTCCATCGTAAGTTAAGCCAATGATCTCTGTCTCTTTCTGCATGTTCAGACCTTAACGGATAATCCGGATGATGGCGTAGGAATTGAGGATGCTGTGTCTTTTTTGGTTTTTCCCTGACGTATTTGCAATGTTTGGGGTGTTAACCCCAGTGACTGAAAGCGCTGTTCCAGTAAAGGATACGTCTGTTTTATCAAATCCACGGTCGCTGTTTTTTCTGCCACGATAGAAAGAGCTATTTCAGGTAATGCAATACGCGCCTGAAAACGGATTGGGCCTAATTTCGCCGGTTCAAGATACAGTGAGATACTCCAGCCCCGCTCATTATCCTCACGGGTATTTCGCTGCAAATTTAACGAACCAGGCTCTTCACCATTGTGTTGTGGTGGTAAAGGGAAATGCAGCATAGAGGGCAATTGTCCGCTGTTATTCGGTGCTGGTTGTGGTGCAAGACGGAACGACTCCATCGTGTTTTCGCCCAGTTTATCTAATGTCGCCAGCTGATTTTTGATATTAATTGTTTCCGCTGAGTCATCTACGCTTGCTTGCTGCATTTTTTGGTTGGTTTTTAAACGGAACTGCAACAGTTGTACTAACCACTGCTGCATTGCCTTGGAATAAGCACCATCACCGTCGAGCGGTTGTAATAAAAACTGCATCCAGCTACGAACATGGTCGCTGGTCTGCAATGGTGAGCTGAACTGATTCAATAATTGCTCTGCGGCGGATTTCAGATTTGCAGGCAATGGTTCGGTATCAGTTTTTGCATCTGTACGCGGTAATAAATCCTGCTGCAGAGACGTTAGCAATTGTTGTAAGGCTGCGATGTTGTTCCCTTTGCCATTTCTACTTATAGCTTGAATGGGAATAATGCTGTTGTCATTCGGACTACCGGCAATAGTTTTACTTAACGGCCCCGTGGGAGGAGATGCTGTCTGTGTGGCTTGCGATAGCGTAACACTCAGTTGTTGAGCCAACTGTAACGTGCTGTTTTGTAATGACTCGAAACTAGGTTGATATTGCGTCCATTCATCGGCTGTTGCTGGTAGCCAGATTTGCTCTGGTAATGTGTTTTTTAGCTGAGCAAGCAATTCCGGTGACTGCATAATTTTAGGCATTGAAAGCTGGAGTAGTAATCGGGACCAGATCACATCGGCTTTGGGTGTGACGGGTAATGGCTGAGCATTCGCAATTTTGGTGGTAACGGGATCAGCTGTTATCGATGAAGCTAATTCATTGAGCGCAGTTTGAATATGAGCGATGCCGGTTGATGTCACGGGTTTATTATTTATTTCGCTGAGTAGCGGGTTATTGAGTAAAGGCTGTAAGCGACTCGGCAATGAAATAGTGCTATTCATTTGTACATTGCTGGTCGTGGTGCTATTGGATTCGGGTTGCTGGAGTAAATTACGTACCTGTTGTAAAAGGGCTTTTACTGGATTGGGTAACTGAGCCTCTTCTGGTGGTAATGCATTCAGAAATGTCTTTAAAACAATATCAATACTGCTGCTATTACTGACATTACTCTGCAAGGTTGCTTGTGCCGGTATCGTGGCTGTTATTGGTGTCGAAAGCGCTGTTGATGGTGTTGATAGGATATTTTGACTTTCTGCTGTTTTTGTTAAAAGCATCGCAGGCTCATTTTTTTGCTGAGCCAGTAGATTGACGGTTTGAGATGTAATTTGTTGTATCAATTGCCGCTGCGGTGGATTAGCCGGAATTGTTGGCGGCAAAATCCCCGCTTGTGTGAGCTGATTTCTCGTCTGCTGTGGCAGGGCAGGCCAATGTTCAGGTTTTAATGCCAGCTGTGATTGCAGTAACCAGTTCAGCGTATTTTTACCTAAAGCGGTGTCAGGACGCCATGCCGCAGGTTGTTGCTGAACGAGTTTAATCAGTGTGGAATAGATAGCATCAGCTGTGATGCGTTGTCCGACCTCGCTTTTTATCGCGGAAGGAATGGCAGGTAACGGTTGCTGACTTAATAACACGCTTAATTGGCGCAAAGATTGCTGTTGTTCTGGTGTTGGTGGCGGTAGTGTTGATGGTGTATCAGGTCTGACCGGTTGTTTGTTGCTT
>Ga0183099_1000408_pt1 | contig 32403 bp, 29 predicted proteins | sample Biomet1_FD_127788 | JGI IMG/M metagenome (GOLD analysis project Ga0183099, IMG submission 127788) | Microbial communities from bioreactor (seeded with anoxic lake sediment) at LBNL, California, USA - Biofuel metagenome 1 | ecosystem: Engineered > Bioreactor > Anaerobic > Unclassified ...
ACTTTTCCTGAGAGCTATTTTGTAAAAGAATTAGCGAATAAGGAAGCAATATTCAAAGTTCATGTACAGGATGTAAAGCGTAAAACTTTTCCTGAGAGCTATTTTGTAAAAGAATTAGCGAATAAGGAAGCAATATTCAAAGTTCATGTACAGGATGTAAAGCGTAAAGAATTACCAGAGTTAAATGACGAGTTTGTTAGTGCGAATTCTGATAGTAAGACTGTAGAAGAATTAAAGGGTACTTTAAAAGAGCGTCTACAAAAGAGTGGGGAACAGCAATCACAAGTTGAATACGAACGTGCTTTAGTTATGAAAGCTGTTGAGAACGCTGCATTTGAAGTTCCTGATATTATGGTAGAAGACCGTGTTTCCCGTATGGTTGATGAATTGCAGATGAGCTTGGAAAGTCGTAAGATGAATATGGATATGTATATGAAATACACAGGTCAGGATATGACTAAAATACGTGAAAATCAAAAACCGACAGCAGTAGAAAATGTCAAAACAGATTTGGTTTTGGATGCTATCGCTAAAGCTGAAAATCTTCAAATTTCCGAAGAAGAGGTTAATGCCGAGATGGCTGCTATTGCCTCTCAACATGGCGCTAGTGTTGAAGATGTAAAGAAAATCATAGCGGGCAACCGTAATATGGGATTATTACTGGCTAACGTATTGCGTAAAAAAGCCGCTCATATTGTTATTGATAGCGCTAAATAATTGTTTTTAGGTATATAATATTATTATAGAAGTGAGGTGTGCTATATGGCTTTTGTGCCGATAGTTGTAGAACAGTCTAGTCGGGGTGAACGTTCCTATGATATATATTCCCGCTTGCTCAAAGATAGAATAGTCTTTGTAACAGGCCAAATTGATGATTATATGGCTAACCTCATTATTGCTCAGCTGTTGTTTTTGGAAGCGGAAGATCCTAGTAAGGATGTTCACCTCTACATTAATAGTCCGGGTGGCAGTGTGAGTGCCGGTATGGCAATTTATGATACAATGCAGTATATTAAACCTGATGTTTCCACCATTTGTATTGGTATGGCGGCGTCTATGGCTTCTGTACTTTTGGCATCAGGTACGCATGGCAAAAGATTTGCGCTACCGTACTCAAGAGTAATGATTCACCAACCACTTGGTGGAGCTCAAGGACAGGCCAGTGATATTGAGATTCATGCTAGGGAAATACTGCGTATTCGTGAAGAAATGACAGATATTCTGGTAAAACATACAGGACAAACAAAAAAGAAAATACAGCAGGACACGGAAAGGGATCACTTCCTGACTAGTGCGGAAGCAAAGGAGTACGGCCTTATTGATGAGGTTGTAACCAGAGAATCTGATAAGTCTGCTGCGATAAAAGAATAGTAGATGGGTATCTTATCTCATATTTTAAGTGAAGGAGGAGTGACATATGAACTTTGGCGATGGAAACGATAACAATTATACCTGTTCCTTCTGTGGTAAAAAACAAGGGCAAGTGAAGAAATTGGTTGCTGGACATAATGTATTTATTTGTGACGAATGTATTGAAGTGTGTAATGAAATGTTGGCAGAAGAATTTGCTCAACCGACAGAAGAATTACGTAGTGATTTGCCTAAACCTAAAGAAATTAAGGAAATTCTTGATCAATATGTGATTGGACAAGATGACGCTAAGAAAACATTGGCTGTAGCGGTTTATAATCACTACAAACGTATTCACTATGAAGATCAACATAAAAATGGCGATGTGGAGTTGCAAAAATCGAACATTTTGATGTTGGGACCAACAGGAAGCGGAAAAACTTTATTAGCACAGACTTTGGCAAAAATTTTACAGGTACCTTTTGCCATTGCTGATGCTACGGCACTCACTGAAGCTGGCTATGTAGGTGAAGATGTGGAAAATATTTTGTTGCGTTTAATTCAAAATGCAGATTTTGATATTGAGCGTGCTGAACGAGGTATTATTTATATTGATGAGATTGATAAAATCTCTCGAAAGTCTGAAAATCCTTCCATTACTAGGGATGTTTCCGGTGAAGGAGTGCAGCAAGCTCTACTAAAGATTTTAGAGGGAACAGTAGCTAGCGTCCCACCACAAGGTGGCCGCAAGCATCCTCATCAAGAATTTATACAGATTAATACAACCAACATTTTGTTTATTTGTGGCGGAGCTTTTGCCGGCATTGAAAGCATTATTGGGTCCCGTATTGGCAAAAAAAATATGGGGTTTGGTGCAGATATTAAAACTAAGAGTGAGCTAAAGGCTGATGCTATGCTCAAGAAGGTTTTGCCGGAAGATTTAATGAAGTTTGGTTTGATCCCCGAGTTTGCCGGTCGTTTACCGGTGATTGTAACGTTAGATTCTTTAGATGAAGCAGCCCTTATTCGCATTTTGACTGAGCCCAAAAATGCTTTAACTAAACAGTATGAGCATTTCTTGGCCATGGACGATGTGGAACTTAGTTTTGATGAGGGAGCATTGAAGGCTATTGCGCATGAAGCACTTAGCCGTAGCGCCGGAGCTAGAGGATTAAGAGCAATCATAGAAAATATTATGCGTAATGTTATGTATGAGGTTCCTTCTAGGGGCGATGTGAAAAAATGTGTTGTTACAGAGGATGTAGTTATAGCACATAAAGATCCTACGCTTTTATTAGAGGAATCATCGAAAGAAAAACGTAAAAAAGCATAAATTGAAGGGGAAAAGGGGTTAACCTTTTTCCCCTTTTTGTCTATAATGTAAGTTAGAGAGTATAATAGATTGGAGGGTTATATATGAGTGACAATAATTTAAGAATACCGCTGTTGCCTTTGCGAGGAATGCTGGTATTTCCTGGCATGATTATAAATTTAGATATTGGACGTGAACGATCTATTAAAGCGGTAGAGACCGCCATGAATGGTTCACGTAGGATTTTCTTAGTAGCTCAACGCGAGGCGGGTATTATAGATCCTACTGCTTCGGATATGTTTACATTTGGCATTGTTGCTGAGATAAAGCAGTTGCTAAAACTGCCTAATGGGGCATTGCGTGTTTTAGTAGAGGGTTTGACAAGGGCACAGATTTTATCAGTAGAAGATGTTGCTGGGTCTAATTTTGACGCTATTATAAATATAGTGGGAGACATTAATGATCACAGTAATGAAGTAGAAGCATTAAAGCGAATGTTGGTAGAAACTTTTGAACAGTGGGTTTTGGCTAGTAAAAAAATAACTTCTGAAGTTTTGCTTACCTTTAAAGATCAGCCGGATCCAGGACGTATTGCGGATATGATTGCCGGTTACCTTGCCATTAACATCAGCGAAAAAGAGAAAATTTTGGAAGCAAATGATGTAAAGACGCGCATGAACCTGTTATATGGATACTTGTGCAAGGAGTTAGAAATCGCAAACATTGAGAAGAATATTTCTCAACAGGTAAGTAAGCAAATTGAGCAGAACCAAAGAGAATATTATTTGCGTGAGCAAATGAAGGCAATTAGCAAAGAACTTAATGAGGGCGATGAACGTCAATCTGAAGTAGATGAGTATAAGAAAAAAATAGAGGAATTAAAACTGCCTGAAGATTTAGTTGAAAAACTTAATAAAGAACTAGACCGTTTATATAAAATGCCTCCCATGATGGCTGAAAGCGCAGTTATACGTAATTATTTGGATGTTGTTTTGAGTTTGCCATGGAATAACACTACTGAGGATAATTATGACTTAAAATTGGCAGCTAAAATTCTGAATAAAGATCACTATGGTTTGCAAAAGGTGAAGGAACGTATTTTAGAATATCTTGCAGTGCGGGCATTGACCAAACAAAACAAGGGACCCATTCTGTGTTTGGTAGGACCGCCAGGTGTTGGCAAAACATCATTGGCCCGTAGTGTTGCTCGCGCTATAGCGCGTAAGTTTACGCGAATTTCTTTGGGCGGTGTTCGTGATGAAGCGGAAATACGTGGGCATAGACGCACCTATATTGGCGCTATGCCTGGACGATTAATTCACGGAATGCAAACTTGTGGCACGTCTAACCCAGTATTTTTGCTAGACGAAGTGGACAAAATGAATGCTGATTTTCGTGGTGATCCGGCTTCTGCTCTGTTAGAGGTCTTGGATCCGGAGCAAAATTGCAATTTTAGCGATCATTTTGTTGAATATCCTTTTGACATGTCCAATGTATTTTGGATTGTCACGGCAAATACCGTGGATACTATTCCTGCGGCCTTGTTAGATAGAATGGAAGTAATTCAACTGGCAAGTTACACAGACGAAGAAAAAGTAAAAATAGCTCAATTACACTTAATCCCAAAGGAGCGCAAAGAGCATGGTCTTACAACAAAAACTTTTTCTGTAGCACCAAGAACTATTGAGCACATTATTCGCGATTATACACGCGAAGCAGGTGTGCGTAATTTGGAACGTAAGATAGCGGCATTGTGTCGTAAGGCTGCTAAGAAAATTGTAGATGGTGATGTAAAAAGTGTAAAAGTCAATCCGGCTAATTTAACAACTTTCTTGGGGCCAATTGTTTATTTAGAGAGTGATTTGAAAGCACGCAGTGAAGTTGGTATTTGTACAGGTCTAGCTTGGACTAGTGTTGGTGGCGAGATGCTTAAAGTGGAAGTAATCGCTTGTGCCGGCAAGGGCAAATTGCAATTGACAGGCCAATTAGGAGATGTTATGAAAGAGTCTGCACAGGCTGGCTATACATATATTCGTTCGCGTGCTAAACAACTAGGGCTTCAGGAAAATTTCTCTGAAACTACAGATATACATATTCATTTGCCGGAAGGTGCGATTCCTAAGGATGGACCTTCCGCTGGAATTACAATGGTAATAGCCATGGAATCAGCGCTAACAAAGCGTAAAGTTAAGGCTGGTATTGCCATGACCGGTGAAATTACTTTGTCAGGGAGAGTGCTTCCTGTAGGCGGTATTAAGGAAAAAATGTTAGCGGCAAGCAGATATGGTATTAAGAAAATTTTGTTGCCGGCACAAAACATGCAAGATTTAGATGAATTACCAAAGAAGGTGCGGGATGCTATTGAGTTTATTCCGGTTGAGCATATGGATCAGGTTACGAAAATAGCATTGGAGGATTAGAATGAATTTGAAACAATGGGATTTAATAACAGCAAAGTATTTGGCTTCAGCTGTAAATAGCGCTCAATACCCAGTGCCACCCATGGAAGAGATTGCTTTTATCGGGCGCAGTAATGTAGGAAAATCTTCTTTAATAAATTCATTAACTCGTTGTCGGGGGTTAGCTAGAGTTAGTGGCTCTCCAGGCAAGACTCAGACGCTTAACTTTTATGAGCTTTGTGCTAAAAGAATGTTAGGCGAAGTAGAGGATAGGCGCATATTTCACTTGGTGGATTTGCCTGGTTATGGTTTTGCGCGTACAGCAAAGGATAATCGTGAGCAGTGGTCGGCATTTATTGGTAAATATTTGGAGAATTCGGAAAATCTGAAAATGGTTTGCCAATTAATAGATATAAGGCATAAACCCATGGATAGTGATATTGCTTGTTACCATTGGCTTATGGATTGTCAGCGGCCTACTATGGTTGTTTTGACCAAAGCTGATAAGCTATCTAAGGGAGCTGGGATGGCACAAAAGGAAGTATTCAAGAGAGAATTCGGCTTGGATGATAGTCGTATTATTACATATTCATCTACAGCTCACACTATGCGTAATGAGCTTATTACAAGAGTCATGGACTACATAGACTAGGGCTGGGGGAAGAGGGAGTCAAAGTTGGTTAGAGTGGGGCTGGTTGTGCTAGCATTTTTTATCGGCTGGGGATTGAATTTCATAGGCATGCCTATTCCTTGGATGTTAGGCGGTATTTTTGTATCATTGGCAATGAAAATTGCCGGCGTACAGGGCGTATCGTGGCCTAGGAGATGGCGTAATTATGGATTAATAGTAGTTGGTTACGGTATAGGCCGTTATGTAACACCTTCGGTTTTAGATCAAATGCTACAGCAAATACCTGGTATTGTAGGGGCTACGATTGTGGCTGTTGTTACTGCGCTTATTATTTCCATTTTTATGGCTAAATATGAACATATGGATTTGCATAGTACCATTATGGGCATAATGCCGGGCGGGTTTACGCAGATGACGGCAATGAGTGATGAAGATTGCCGGGTTGATACAAATGTGGTAACAGTGCTGCAAAGTTTGCGCTTGATAACAATAGTTGTGACTGTTCCCTTTCTAGTTATAAACTTTCTGGGTGCACAAGTTACACAAACAGCGACTAGTTTGGCGGTTACTACGGGGGTTCCTTTTTGGCCTATCTTGCCTTTTGCGGCAATAGTAGGTTTTATTATGGAAAAACTGAAAATTTCTACACCATATCTAATGGGACCTATTTTTGTGGCAGCAGGTTTATCTTTGTATATGGGACTTTTAAATACATCTCCCAGTTGGTTGTTGTCACTGGCCCAGCTTAGCATTGGTATCTATGTAGGCACAGGGCTGGAACCTAAGAAGGTTAAAAAATTGATGCTGATATTGCCCAATGTTTTCTTGGGAATTTTTGTCATGCTGGGAGTAAGCATTGGGGTAGCTTATTTGTTGTCTTATTTTTATGGTTTTAGTTTGATTACAGCTTTTTTGGCTATGGCTCCGGGTGGATTGGGAGAGATGTGCTTAGTTGGAATGTCTTTAGAAGAGAATGTAGCAATTATATTGACATACCAAATGTTTAGATTTTTATTTTTGAATTTGGCTGTACCAACTTGTATTGGCAAATATTTCGGTAAGCCGGATTTAAGCGAAAAGCAGTAAAAATACTATCTATATTGCAAAAATTTTAAAGTTGCTCCTAGTAAAATTATTAAGTAATATAAGCATTTGCTAACGAGAGATATTGACATTATTACTATATGTTGTATAATTAGTGTGTAACTTAATAAGGTACAGATTAACGATAAGTCGGTGTGAGTCCGACACGGTCCCGCCGCTGTAAAGCCAGCATATCGGTCTGTAGTATCCTAAGTATCCTGCGAGAGACAGGAAGCGGATGAGAGTGATTTATTTCACAATTGTCTAGTTAGCTTCTTTCCTCAGGGGGAGAGGCTTTTTGTTTGCAGTATTGGACGTACTGTTTCTCTCAAAAAGTCGTTTTCAAATGGTCCTTAAAATGAGGAGTGAGTGAGAGACGCTTCGTAAAAAGTAAAAAAAGAGGCTGCTTTTCTTATGGAGAGCAGCCTCTTTTTCGTTGTATTATAAAGAAATGCTTTTTACCGTAAATTATTAGTCTTTTTTTGAGGGACTAACATGTACCATACAATGTTTAACATTAGGAAAGTTGTTTTCAATGGTATCATGGACTTTTTCGGCAATATGATGTGCATGATATAAGGATTGATTACCATCGGCACTAATATCTATGTCAACATAAAATTTTGCACCGAACATTCTCGTTCTGATTTCATCTATGCCATGAACTCCATCTTGACTCAGGACATGTTTACGCATTGCAGCCAAAGTTTCTTCGTCACAAGCGTGGTCTACTAATTTATTGGTAGCATCAATAAAAATTTTCCAGGCTGCATAAATAATCATTAAACAAATAACTACAGAAGCTAAGGAATCCATAATAGGATAACCCAGCATAGCCCCGCCAATACCAATCAAACTCCCAATAGAGGAAAAAGCATCACTGCGGTGATGCCAAGCATCAGCCATAAGAGCACCGGAATTGATTTTTACGGCGGCTCCCTTTGTATACCAAAACATGGCTTCTTTTACTACAATAGAAATTATCGCGGCTACTAAAGCAATCGAGGTAGGTGCTTGTAAATGTTCATAGTTGTCAGAAAAAATATTTTTCATACCTTCATAGCCTATGCCAAGGCCGGTAACCAGAAGTATAAAGGCTAAAAACATGGCAGCAATATCTTCTAATTTTTCATGTCCATACTGATGTGTAGAATCAGATGCTTTATTAGAAATACGAATACCAATAATAACGATAAAAGTGCTAAACACATCAGACGCTGAATGAATCGCATCGGAAATCATAGCCGCAGAATGACCAATAATGCCGGCAAATAATTTAAATGCCGACAACAAAATATTTATTACAATGCTAACGTACGAAACATGCATAGCTAAATGTTCATTTAATTTAGCTGAAACTCTACTTTCCATAATAAAACCCCTTAATTTTTATTATCTCTTAGGGTGTTTTAAACACAAATAGCACCCGTGGAACATACTACTGTCCCACAGGTGCTTAAATTTCAACCTGTTGCCAACTTGGCCCGGCCAACATAAATCACAGAGGATTTACCGCCTGATCAGTTTGTACTGTAGCTAATTTAAGCAGCGCAAAGAGATTATGGCTATATTTACGCTTTTTAATGAGGATTGTCAATGTCTTTATGTATCAAGTTCCTCTTTGCCGTATGCTACAAGTATAGTACCTGGTGTTACGGCTAAGGAAGATGTTACGTACAGAATTACTCCATCTTGTTCGGCATAATAGGTTTGTAAGAGGGTACCAAAGAGATCTGTAGCGGAGCCTAAAACTTCACCCTTTTTAATACGGTCTCTACTGTGTAGATTATGAACCCAGCAAGCTTTGCTAAGTGCTGGTATATATTGCATATTCACTATTTCTTTGGGAGTACAGTCATGTCTTTTAGGGGTTTGTATAGGAAAAGCTAGCATATTAAGTTTTTCTAAAATATGCATAATATCGTTTTTATAAGCATCGATATCCTTACGTAAACAAAGACCATTACCGCCACGTTCAATTAAAATGCTGGGAGTTCCATTAAGAGCAGCATGATTATAGGCACCGGTAGTAGCAAAAGAGCAAACCATATACTCTACATCCAACACTTTGGCGATTTCACGTGACTTGTTAGTAATTTCAGTAGTGGAATTGCCTGGATAATAAACGTAGGGCTGTAGTTCCTCATGAATATCACCGCTATGCATATCAATGTAAAAATCAGCTTGCTGTTGGAATTCGTGAGCAATATAATAAGCGGTTTTTTGTGCTAAAGTTCCGCTAGGATTACCAGGAAATTCTCTATTAAGATTTTTACCGTCTTCGGGGACAATTTCCGGGCTACGAGACCAAAAAGCTTGTATATTTACAGGATGAATTAATATGAGGCACCCGTTAATATCTGCTGGCTTAAGCTGGGAACCAAGCTCTATTGCTGCAGCTATACCAGGATATTCCCCACCGTGAATACCTGCTGTTACTAGTATGATGGGACCATCATTATTACCATTTATTATAGTAAGAGGCATCTGCACGTTTGTTGCAGGTATGGTAGCATAGGTGCGTAATTTAAAATTACTTTCAATAGTGAACCCGGCTAAAGTGAAAGAATTTAACATAAATATAAAACCCTCCTTTTTCATTTTAAATTATGTTTAGTCTAAGGGAAAGCCAATTAATTGTCAATAAATCCTTGACATATACCTTGGGAACGATATAAAGTGAACTTATAAGTGTAAAATTTCATGTTTTTAAAATATAGAATCAATTTATACTTGAATTTTAGGGGGAAAATCATATGGAAGAATTACATACGCATAGTAAAAGAATAATTAATCGTTTAGCACGTATTGAAGGACACGTTCGAGCTATAAAAAGCATGGTACAAGAGTGTAGGGATTGCCCAGAAGTTTTAGTGCAGATTGCAGCAGTGCGTAAGGCATTAGACAATACTGCAAAAGAAATTCTTAAGGAACATTTAGAGGAATGCATAGGTAAGTCTATTGTGGCGGGGAAACAAGATGAAGCTTTAAATGATTTACGCTTGGCCATCGATCGCTATTTAGTTTAAAATTAAATGAGAAGGGTTACTAGTTGACATTTATAGCTATAAATAGTACAATCATAGCGGCCTGTGAAGGTATAATTTCATAATGTTATTGTAAGTGCCGATTAAATTCGGACGATGAGAGGAAAATGGGTGCGAATCCCATACTGTCCCGCAGCTGTTAGTGGGGAGCCTGACGCAATATGTCACTGAGCGAAAGCTTGGGAAGACGCGAACAGACTATGATCCACAAGCCAGAAAGCCTGCTTACGATAAATTTATGTTTCACCTACGAGAGATAGGATATAAATGGAGAAGGTTATCAAGGGATGTTTATGCCCTTAATTAGTGAGAGTTTTCTCCGAGTATTTCTTTTGTGTGGAAAGAATACTCGGAGATTTTTTATGTTTAAAAAGGGAATTAGGGAGATGATAATTTGAGTAATAAACAGTTGATTAGCAGAATAGGGCAATTTGTATTAGTATTGCTGGGCATTAGTTTTTTAACTTTTGCTCTTACTATGCTATCACCGGGAGACCCGGTAAAACAAATGCTTACAGGTGGTGAAGATGTTTTTGTTACCGCTGCCCAAGTTGAGGAATTACGGCACGAATTAGGGCTGGATAAGCCATTTATTTTACAGTATTTTGATTGGTTATATCGTACTATGCACGGTGATCTGGGTTTTTCTTTTATGGCTAGACTCCCTGTAGTAGACAAACTTTGGGAGTGTTTGCCAGCTACGGTTTTACTTTCTTTAACTTCGCTAGCATTTATGTTAGTGGTAGCAATTCCGGCAGGAATTGTGGCCGCTGTTAAACAAAACACATGGGTTGATTATTTAATACGTAGTTTTACCTTTTTGGGGGTTTCTATACCTGGGTTTTGGTTGGGTTTGATGCTTTTATGGATTTTGGGCCTGCACCTTGGCTGGTTGCCTATAGTTGGTGGAAGGGTAGCCTTAGATACTATTATTTTACCGGCACTTACCTTGGGTATTGCCATGGCGTCAAAATATACAAGGCAGGTTAGAACAGTTGTCTTGGAAGAGCTGCACCAAGATTATGTTATGGGGGCACGTGCCCGTGGTATGAGTGAAGGATATATTTTATGGAAAGAGGTGCTGCCTAACGCAATGCTGCCCTTGATTACCCTCTTAGGATTATCATTGGGTTCACTCCTTGGCGGTGCCGCTGTAGTAGAAATGGTGTTTTCTTGGCCAGGATTGGGGCGTTTGGCAGTAGAGGCTATTAATTACAGAGATTTTAATCTTATCCAAGGTGTAATTCTTTGGATTGCCTGCATGTATATGATTATTAATTTATTGGTGGATGCTTCTTACCATTATTTTGACCCCAGGCTAAGAATGGGGGAAAAATAAAGTGGAAAAAATTCTTATTGGTTTAAAAACAAACCGTACATTTTTTATTTACAGTGTCTTAGCCTTTTTACTTGTTGTAATAGCTATATTTGCTCCCGTTATTGTTTCACATGACCCTCTTGAAGCAATGATGAAGGATGCCTTTCAAGAACCTTCCTCACAGCACCTATTTGGAACAGATAAATTGGGGCGAGATTGTTTTTCTCGCGTAATTTATGGGGCAAGATATTCTATTAGCGGGGTACTTCTTTTAGTGGCAGTAGTTTTTTCCGTAGGAACGGCTTTGGGGGTTGTATCTGGCTATTTCGGCGGTAAAATTGATGCAATTATTATGCGTATATCAGATTTAATGATTTCTTTTCCGGGCACTATTTTAGCTATAGCGGTAGCAGGAATTATGGGAGGGAGCCTAATTAACGCTGTAATTGCTTTGACTGCTGTAAGTTGGACAAAATATGCGCGGTTGGCACGTAGTTTAGTGCTTAAAATAAAAAAACGGGATTTTGTTGATGCAGCCATTGTTAATGGTGGAACTCCTATTCATATATTGTGGCAGCATATAACTCCCAATATACTGCCAACAGTTATAATTACTGCTGCTACGGATATAGGGAGCATGATGTTAGAACTAGCGGGTTTATCCTTCTTAGGGTTTGGGTCACAACCACCTACTCCCGAGTGGGGGCTTATGCTTAATGAAGGCAGACAACAATTGCAGACAGCACCCTGGCTGATGGTGTTTCCAGGTCTTGCTATTTTCATTACTGTGGTGATTTTCAATCTATGGGGTGACAGTCTTAGAGATGTTTTAGATCCACGGCAAGACGGCTGAGAAATATATATAAAGAGAGGAAGCGGTAAAATGCAAAAAAAGATTAAATTTGCAGCAATGGCAACTATGATTATGATGTTGGTATTAAGTTTGACAGCTTGTGGGGGTGGAAAAGATGATAGTTCGAAAAAAGGAGCTGCAAAAGATACTTTAAAATTTGGGGTAACAAATTTTGCTGATAATTTAGAGCCGACAGATAACTATTTCGGGTGGGTTTTAGTGCGTTATGGGTTGGGAGAGTGCCTTGTTAAATTTGACGAGAAGATGAATGCAACTCCTTGGCTGGCTGAAAGTTGGAAGATTAGCGATGATAAAACTACTTGGACTTTCAAAATAAAAGATAAAGCAAAGTTTTCCAATGGTAATGATGTTTCTGCAGAAGCCGTAAAGAAGTCCATTGAGCGTGTTTTTGCTAAATCAAATCGAGCTAAAACATTTTTTGAATATGAAAACATTAAGGCTGATGGAAAAATACTAACCATAAAAACAAAGATTGTTTGTCCAGGTTTGCCTGGAATGTTGGCAGATCCTTTGTTCCTTGTAATAGACAGCAGTGTAACAGATAGAGACTATGCTAAGCAGGGGCCTATTTGTACAGGACCGTATATGGTTAAATCTTTTACAAAAGCTAAATCAGTTATGGTAGCTAATCCCAATTATTGGGATGGAGCGGTTCCTTTTAAAACTGTAGAAATTCCTTCTATCGATGATCCGAATACAAGAGCTATGGCACTTCAGTCTGGTGAAATTGATATGGCCGTAAATATAGCGGCAGGTGATATGCCACTGTTTAGCAAAAAGGAAAGTTTAATATTTCCGAAATTGCCTCTTTGCGTACAGTATTAGCTAGGTTAAATGTGGCACAAGGACATATTTTGAGTGATAAAAGAGTGCGGCAAGCACTAATTGCTTGCACAGATCGTGACACTTATTGCAAAGTTTTATTGAAAAACACATTCATTCCGGGAAAAGCGCCTATTCCACCATCTCTAGATTATGGTTTTGACCAATTGCAAGATAGCACACCGTACAATATTGAAAATGCTAAAAAGCTTTTAGCAGAGGCTGGGTGGAAAGATACAGACGGCGATGGTATTTTAGATAAAGACGGTAAGCCTTTGACTCTGGATTTTGTATATTACAGCGGCCGTTCAGAGTTGCCGCTTTTTGCTGAAGCTACCCAAGCAGATGCTAAGAAGGTTGGTATTAATATTAAATTAAAAAATGTAGATTATAATGTTTTGGATGCTATGGGGCAGCATGGTGATTATGACTTGTTAATTTCCAATATAATTACAGCAAATACCGGGGATCCGGAAATTTATATGAATTGGTATTGGAAGACTAATGTTGACGGCAACAATCCGCAAAATGGCGCTGGATACAGTAATACTGATTATGATGAGTTAAGCAGGCAGTTAAGTCAAGAGTTTGATGTTAAGAAACGTCGCCAGATTATTATTAAGATGGAACAGATTTTAATGAATGATGCCGCCGGCTTATTCTTTGGATATCCAAAAACAAATATGGTTTCCAGCGTTGCTATTACCGGTGCAGAAATTTTACCGGCAGATTATTATTGGCTGACGAAAGATATTAAACCGGCGAAATAAGTTTGTATTGTAAGTTAGTAAAAGAGAGGGAATAAATGATGTTACTTGATGTTTCTAATTTGGCAGTAACCTATGGCGGTGAAGCAGCGAGCGTTTCTCATGTAAACTTGGAACTAGACAAGGGGGAGATTTTATCCATTGTTGGAGAAAGTGGCAGCGGTAAAACAACTGTGGTAAGAGCTATACTAGGGGTACTTCCCGGAAATGGCAGAGTAACAGAAGGTGCAGTTTTTTTTTCTAATAGAAATATTCTTGAAAGTACAAATCAAGAATGGCGAAATATTAGAGGAAAAGAAATAGCTATGATTTTCCAGGATTCAGGAAGCATGATAAATCCGGTGCGCAGAATAGGACGCCAGTTCATTGATTATATTAAACGGCATTCGTCTTGCTCGGAGGCAGAAGCTTATAATAAAGGATTAAATATGCTGGAGCTTATGCGATTGGCAGATGCCAAAAACATAATGAGAAGCTATCCTTTTGAATTGTCCGGTGGCATGCGGCAGCGTGTGGGAATAGCAATGGCTATGACTTTTAAACCAAAATTGCTATTGGCAGATGAGCCGACAAGCGCCTTAGATGTAACAATTCAAGCGCAAATTGTGAGACAAATTGTGGATTTGCGCAATGAGCTTGGAGTTGCAGTTATAATTGTTACCCATAATTTGGGCGTGGCTGCCTATATGTCCAATAAGATAGTAGTAATGAGAAATGGCGAAGTGGTTGAGGCAGGTACAGGAGAACAGGTTATCTTAAACCCTGAAAGTGATTATACAAAAGAACTGTTAGAAGCAGTTCCTGAGATAGGGGGAAAAAGATTTGTTTAATCTTGACCCGATTTTGGAAATAAAAGATCTAACAACCTGCTTTTCGGTTACCGGCGGCCGCAAACTGGTTGCCTGCAATAAAATAAATTTGCAAGTATTTCAAGGAGAAACCCTAGGTATTGTGGGTGAAAGCGGTTGTGGCAAAAGCACTTTGGCTAGAACGATTATGCAGTTAACACCGATGACAGATGGAGTTGTGCTTTTTAAAGGAAAAGATATAACAAAGTTTAAAGGCGATGATTCGCGTCAGCAAAGACGAAATATTCAGATGGTTTTTCAAGATCCTACTACGGCTTTTAATCCTAATATGAAAATTAAAGATATTATTTGTGAGCCGCTGCTTAATTTTAATATTATAAAAAAAAGTGAGATAGATGCCAAAATTGAAGAACTTCTTAGTTTAGTGGGGTTATCAGTAGAATTTAAAAACCGATATCCCCACAACATGAGCGGAGGGCAAAGGCAAAGAGTAGGACTTGCTAGAGCGCTTTCACTAGATCCACCTGTTGTTATTTGTGATGAGGCAACTTCGGCTCTAGATGTGTCTGTACAAGAGAAAATAATTGAATTATTGGTTAGCATACAGAAAGAAAAAGGGACAACCTTCGTCTTTATTTGTCACGATTTAGCTTTGGTTCAAGCATTTAGCCATAGAACAGCGGTTATGTATTTGGGTAATGTGGTTGAAATTGTGAACAGCAGCGATATAGCAAACGGTGCTAAACATCCTTATAGCAAGGCGCTCTTAAAATCGGTATTTTATGTAAAAAAGAATCGCGGGAAAAAAATAGAACCCTTAGAAAGCGAAATACCAAGTCCGTTAAATGCACCATCAGGATGCCCATTTAGAAATAGATGTGATGTTTGTATGGAACGTTGTGCTATGGAGAAACCGAAATTAAAAGAGATAGAACCAAAACATTTTGTTGCTTGTCATTTGTGTGATTAAAAAGAAGGAGAAATCCTTCTTTTTTTTACCTTGACATATCCCCCCATAGGGGATAATATTATAGTACAAATGAAATTTAGAAAGGACGAGTTATTAATGTTAGGACACGAAAATGATTGTTGCTGTGGTCATGAACATTCTCAAGAAAAATATAAGCATAAACATAATTCTAACATTGGCAGCCATCATGTGCCTGGACATCCTGAGAACTGTCAGTGCCAAGCATGTCACCCTCATGTGGACTATTGCGATGTTTGTGGAGAAAGTTTAGCTAATTGTACTTGCAAAATGCCTGATGCAGATGTACCTAAAAAAGTATATCTTTTAGAGAATTTGGATTGCGCAAATTGTGCCGCTAAGATGGAACACAAAATTCAAGAATTACCTGGGGTTAGGTATGCAAGCGTCAGCTTTACAACAAAACAGCTACGTTTGTCGGCCACCAATCAAGAGGCATTGTTGCCAAAAATTCGAGAAATTTGCCAAGCTATTGAGTCAGCTGTAGTAGTTATTCCCCGTGGAAATCAGAGACCTAATGTATATAGAAATGATTTACCGGAGAATTTCCAAACGAGAAAACCAAGAGGATTTTTTTCTTGCCCATGAAATTATGGGAAATAGTTATCGGAGCATTGCTGTTTTTGTTATTGGCTTTCGGACCCTACCGCGGAGAATTTTTACTTTACGGGTTGCTGGCAGCCTATATTATCTTGGGCTATGATATTTTGCTTAGTGCTTTGAAAAATTTGTTTAAAGGCAGGGTTCTTGATGAAAATTTCCTCATGCTGGTGGCAACTATTGGGGCTTTTATTATCGGGCAGGGGGAAGAAGCAGTAGGAGTAATGCTTTTTTATCGAGTAGGGGAATATTTTGAAGAACTAGCAGTGGCTAAGAGTCGTAATGAAATTATGACAGCAGTTGACATGCGTCCGGAAGTCGTTAATCTACTCATAGGAGAAGAAGTGAAAATAATATCTGCTGTAGATGCCAATGTTGGGGATATTCTTTTGGTTCGAGTTGGTGACAGAATCCCTCTAGATGGAGTAGTTATAGATGGTGAAAGTTTAATAGACTTATCGCCTGTAACGGGCGAGCCTGTTCCCGTGAGAAAAATTTATGGCGATGAAATAATTTCTGGGTGTGTTAATACTTCGGGAGTTTTGAAAATGCGCGTAGAGAAAATTTTACAGGAATCTATGGTGACTAAAATTTTAGATGCTGTGGAAAATGCTGCTGCATCAAAACCCCGGATAGATAAATTTATTACTAGTTTTGCCAGAATTTATACGCCGGTAGTTGTAGCCATTGCGGTATTAACAGCAGTAATTCCGGGAGTGATTACAGGCGATTGGGAAAAATGGACATATACAGCTTTGACATTTTTAGTTATTAGCTGTCCTTGTGCGCTAGTCCTTAGCGTTCCTTTAGCCTTTTTTGCTGGAATCGGAGCCGGATCTAAACGAGGTATTCTTTTTAAGGGTGGCGTTGTTTTAGAAGCTTTGAAAAATTGTTCAGTAGTAGTTATGGATAAAACGGGTACTGTTACACAGGGCAACTTTATTTTACAAAAAATTATGCCCACAAGGGGTATTACTGAAGATACTTTATTGCAACTTTCTGCTTCAGTTGAAGTTGTTTCTGCGCATCCTATTGCAAATAGCATTGTATTGGCAGCTAAAAATAAAGGGATAGACCTTGTAAGGCCAACTGCTGCTGAGGAAATAGCAGGGGAAGGCATTGCGGCGGCGACGACTTTTGGGAAAATCCTTTGTGGCAACAAAAAACTGATGGAACGGTACGGAATTAATATTAGTGATTATCATGGTGCAGGCTTTGGCACAGAGGTTTTCGTGGCACTAAATGGGGAATATGTGGGAAATTTGCTTATAGCAGATACAATTAAAAGCGACGCAGCCAGCGCTATTACTAAACTAAAAGAAATGGGTCTATCTACGGTGATGCTTACAGGTGATGCGACGGAAAGCGCACAAGCTGTTGCTACTGAAGTTGGCATTGATAGGGTTTACGCTAAACTTTTGCCTCAGGATAAGTACAATGTTTTAAATGATTTGCGCGCAAAATATGGGGGCGTTATGTTTGTAGGGGATGGGATTAATGATGCCCCGGTTCTGGCAGGAGCAGATGTTGGCGCCGCTATGGGAAGCGGTGCAGATGCTGCTATTGAAGCTGCAGATGTAGTCTTTATGAATTCGGAAATGGAATCAATACCCAAGGCTATTGAGATTGCCAAGACAACTAACAATATTGCTTGGCAAAACGTAGTATTTGCCTTGGTTATAAAAGTTGTTATTATGGTGTTGGGACTAGGTGGCTTTGCTTCCATGTGGATGGCTGTGTTTGCTGATACAGGGGTAGCAATGTTGTGTGTGATTAATTCTGTCAGAATTCTATACCAAGCAGATAAATAGTATACATAAATTTTGTAGGGATAGTAGTGGATTTTCAGGTAAAAAATATTATATGAAGTTGTCTAATAAAGTACTAAAGGACCCCCTGAAGGGGAGTCCTTTAGTACTTTATTAATTAGTGAAATTTTACATAGGAGGAATGTTTTCCTTTTTCATAAACATTTCTAAAATATAATTTCTCACTTTATGTACGGGTGGCGTGGGAGTAGGCGTATTTACCCATGACAGGTAGATCTTACGACTAAATCCCGGCGTTTTTATTTTAATCTTTGTTACCGGTAAATAATCAAGTCCCGGTACCAGAGGAACAATAGTTACACCGCTGTTTTGAGCCACATACTGTAAAGTGGCACTACACTCTTGCGCTTCAGCAACAATGTTTGGTATTACGTTGATTTTTTGGAATTCACAGTTTAACTTTTTACGTAAGGCACTATCTTCATGTAATAAGATGAAGGGAAGATTGGCAATGTTTTTAAAAGTAACATATTCTTTATTTGCTAAAGGATGCCCGTTGGCTACTACCAAGAATAATTCTTGCTCTATGATAGGAATAGAAACAATCGAAGGATCAGTATCAGCACATAGAGCTAAGTCTATTTTCCCAGTATTTAAATCCTCTAAAAGTCTCTTTTGTAAATTTTGTGTATAGGTAAACTGAATCCCTATATTATCTTCATTTTTTTTAAAACCTTCAACAATTTTGGGGACAATAGATGTAGATAAACTATAAATATAACCTATGCTCACTTCCCCGGTGGTGGCCTCCTGGATAGAATGTATTGTCTTAACACCTTGGTCTAAACTATCTAAGGCCTGATTTACATATTTTAAAAAGGTTTTACCATAAGGGCTAAGAGTAATATTACGGCAATTTTTTGCAAAAAGTTCCACTCCCAATTCTTTTTCTAGTGAAGCTATGGCATAGCTCAAGCTTGGTTGTGATATATGTAAAACTTGTGCTGCTTTTGTGTAATGGAGAATTTTGGCAAGAGTTTGAAAGTATTCTAGTTGCATTAGTTTCATAAAATAATCACCTTTCGATCAAGTCCTTTTTTCATACTAGCAAAAAATTCAAAATAGTTCAATAGTTATTATCTATGAAAGCAATTAAGATTAAGTATTAGACTTAACAATAGGTTCAGAATATACTTGATACAGAGGAAGAAGGAGTAGATAAAGACGAGTGAGAGGAGTTTTTATTATGAGCAACATAACAGAGAAACAAATTATGGAATTAGAGGAAATGATTGCAAAAGCAAAAAAAGCAGAAGCTATCATTGAAACTTATGACCAAGAGCGTGTTGATTATCTTTGTAGAGCGGTAGCATGGGCTATTTCTAATTTGAAAACCTGGGAGCCATTGTCTAGGGAGGCAGTTGAGGAAACTGGGTTGGGAGAATTTCAGTCTAAAATTAATAAACGTAATAAAATCCGTTTGATTTTAAGAGATTGTTTAAGAGAAAAAAGTATTGGAATTATTGAGGAAATACCGGAAAAAGGTTTAACGAAATATGGCAAACCGGTTGGCTTGATTGGCTGTTTAGTACCTACTACTAATCCTTGCCTAACCCCAGCGGGACAGGCAATTTTTGCTATTAAAGCTAGAGATGTGATGATTTTTTCTCCACATCCTAGGGCAAAAGCAGTTACAAATAAAACCGTTGAAATTATGAGACAGGCTTTAGTAAAAGAAGGTGCTCCGGCTGATATTTTTCAATGTATTAAAAACCCAAGCATTGAATTGACCGATGAGCTAATGAAAAGGGTGAATCTAGTAATTGCAACAGGTGGGCGTCCTATGGTTAAGGCCGCTTATAGTTCAGGGACGCCAGCTTATGGCTCTGGGGCGGGAAATTCTACAATGATTATTGATGAGACGGCTGACATAAAGGCGGCTGCAGAAAACACTAGAATTAGTAAAACTTCTGATTTTGGTTCAGGTTGTTCCTGTGATGGTAATCTGGTTATTCATTCATCGATTTTTGAAGCTATGGTACAGGCTTTGAAAGATGAGGGTGGCTATCTTGCTAATGTGGAAGAGGCTGAAGCATTGAAGAAGGTAATTTGGGATGACAAAGGGCACAGATTACCTAATACTGTAGCTATTTCTCCCCAAAAATTAGCGCAAGCTGCGGGTTTAAAATTAGATGACAAATATAAATTTATTATGGTTATGGGAGATGGCATTGGAAAAGAGCATGTATTCTCTAGTGAAAAATTAACCACGCTTCTGGCACTTTTTAAATATGAAGGAGAATTTGAGAATGCTATTAAAGCTATGAAAGCCATATATGAAGTGGGTGGTAAAGGCCATTCCTGTGGCGTTTATTCCTTTAATGATGAGCATATTAATCGTTTAGCAATAGCAGCACCTGTTTCTAGGATGATGGTCCGTCAACCACAAAATAAAGCTAATGCCGGTTCTAATACTAACGGCATGCCGGCTACGTCATCCATGGGATGCGGAACTTGGGGTGGAAATATTGTTTCTGAAAACATTTGCCTGAAACATTATATGAATACAACTTGGGTTTCTAGACCAATACCTAAGGATATGCCCACAATGGAAGAGCTTTTCGGAGAGTTTTATAATTCTAAGCTGGATGAATAATACATAATGCCAATTTTTCATAAAGGCTATTAAATTACAGGAATTGTTCTTTTATTTAGCCCAGTGGATTTCTATTGACAACATCATTCCATATTGCTATGATTACTAAGTAAAACTATATATTGGAAAGATAATGATGGGGAGTAGTAAGAGTACGGGTTCTGCAGAGAGGATATGATTGGCTGAAAAATATCCGAACAATCGGCTTTGAAGTCGCCCTTGAATTGGCAAGGTGAAGTTTAGTAGCTTTGTTCGTGGTGCACGTTACGCATATGAGGTGTCCAAACTTTTTTGTTTGGGAATTTAGGTGGTACCGCGAAAGTTATTTTCGTCCTATATCTGTGCAAACAGATATAGGACGTTATTTTATTTCTAGTTTGCAACTTACACAATATGGAGGAAAAAACAATGACTATTGAGACAAATGAAGAGCATAATATTCCGAAAATTTATGATCCGGCTACCGTAGAAAAAAAATGGTATGCCTATTGGGAGAAAAACAATTATTTCCATGCGGAAGTAGAGAAAAATAAAGAGGCTTTTAGCATTGTTATTCCGCCACCAAATATTACAGGTCAATTGCATATGGGACACGCTTTGGATAACACCTTGCAAGATATACTGATTCGTTGGCATCGTATGATGGGACACAATACTTTGTGGATGCCGGGATATGATCATGCCGGCCTTGCCACGCAAATTAAAGTTGAGGAAGTAATAAAAAAAGAAGAGGGAAAAACTCGTTATGATTTGGGGCGTGAAGAGTTCCTTAAACGTGTTTGGCAATGGAAAGAACAATATGGTGATCGTATTGTTAATCAACTGAAATGCTTGGGCGTGTCCTGTGATTGGGAACGTCAGCGCTTTACTATGGACGAAGGCTGTTCTCAGGCAGTACGAGAAGTTTTTGTGTCTTTGTATGAAAAAGGACTTATTTATCAAGGCAGCCGTATAACTAATTGGTGCGTAAACTGCAATACGGCCTTGTCTGATATTGAGGTTGAACATGCCGATGAAGCTGGTCATTTATGGTATATTCGCTATCCGGTAGTAGAAGAGGAAGGTATCTATCTGACTATAGCTACTACTCGGCCTGAAACAATGTTGGGGGATACGGCAGTTGCAGTTAACCCTGAAGATAAGCGCTATGGTTACTTAGTAGGCAAAACTTTGCGGTTGCCTTTAACGGATAGAATTATACCTATTATTGCCGATTCTTATGTGGATCTAGAATTTGGTACGGGCGCTGTTAAAATAACTCCTGCTCATGATCCTAACGACTTTGAAATGGGTATGCGTCATAATTTAGAGAATATCGTTGTTATCGGTATGGATGGAAATATGACAGCGGAAGCAGGAAAATATGCGGGACAAGAACGCTATGAGTGCCGTAAGAATGTTGTTAAAGAATTAGATGAAAAAAGGTTTTTGGTAAAAATTGAAGATTTAACTCATGCCGTTGGACATTGCCAACGTTGTCATTGCGTAGTTGAACCATTGGTATCTAAGCAGTGGTTTGTAAAAATGGAGCCTTTGGTAAAAGCTGCGGTGGATTGCGTAGAAGATGGTCGTACTCAATTCGTACCGGAACGGTTTACTAAGAGCTATACCAACTGGATGGACAATATTCACGACTGGTGTATTTCGCGCCAAATTTGGTGGGGACATCGTATACCTGTATGGTATTGTGATGAATGTGGAGAAGTAATAGCTTCACGTACTGATATTGATAAATGTCCTAAGTGTGGTGGTAACGTACATCAAGACGAAGATGCTTTGGATACTTGGTTTAGTTCTGCTCTATGGCCGTTCTCTACTATGGGCTGGCCAGAAAAAACGGAGCTTTTAAAGCAATTTTATCCAACTAGCGTTCTAGTTACAGGATATGACATTATTTTCTTTTGGATTGCTCGCATGCTAGTTATGGGCATGGAATTCATGAAAGAGATTCCTTTTCATAGGGTGTTTATACATGGGTTAGTTAGGGACAGCCAAGGTCGCAAAATGAGCAAGTCTTTAGGAAATGGTATTGATCCATTGGAAGTTATTGATAAATATGGAGCGGACACCTTGCGTTTTATGCTAATTACAGGTAATACACCAGGTAACGATATGCGTTTCTATTGGGAAAGAGTTGATGCTACACGTAATTTTGCTAACAAGATTTGGAATGCATCACGCTTTGCACTAATGAATTTAGAAGGCTATGATAAGCAGGCTGAACTTGCACCCTATACGCTAGCAGATAAATGGATATTATCCCGTTTACAAGACACAGTGAAAGATGTTACTAATTTCCTAGAAAATTTTGAGCTAGGAGAGGCAGGACGTCTGATTTATGAGTTTGTTTGGGGTGAGCTTTGCGATTGGTATATTGAAATTGCGAAACCTCGCTTATATAATAAAGAAAATCCTGCTGAACGTGCTACTGCACAACATGTATTATGCGAAGTGCTGGGCTCTGCTATGAAATTGCTGCATCCGTATATGCCTTTTATCACAGAAGAAATTTGGCAGTGCCTGCCTCATGAAGGCGATAGCATAATGATTGCTCCTTGGCCAAAGTTCCAAGAGGAATTAGTGGACTTAGAGGCTGAAAAGGGTATGAGTGCTATTATGGATGTTGTTAAGGCAATTCGTAATATGCGCGCTGAAGTTAATGCAGCACCTGGCAGGAAAGCACCGGCAATTTTATTTGTAGATGATAGTTTGCGTAGTATAATAGAAGCTAATGGAGCATATATTAAATTGTTGGGTACAGTAGATGAATTGAATATTGAAAGCAGCGGCTGTGCAAAACCGGAAAATGCTATGGCTACAGTAGTGAACAGCATCGAAGTATATTTGCCTTTAAAGGGACTTATTGATGTTGAAAAGGAAAATACTCGTTTAAATAAAGAGTTAGAAGGATTGTCTAAAGAGATAAAACGTATTGAGGGCAAATTAAGTAATGCCGGCTTTTTGGCTAAGGCACCGGCAGAAGTCGTTGCCAATGAAAAAACTAAAGGTGAAGAAATTGGTCAAAAGATGCTTGCTATAAAAAAACGTTTGGAGTATCTAAAAACATTATGAACTATGACGAAAGCTTAAAATATTTGGATAGTTTAGGTAAATTTGGTATTCATTTGGGCATGGAGCGTATCCAGGCACTATTGGCGGAATTGGGCAATCCTGAGAAAATGGTTAAGACCATTCATGTTACAGGTACAAATGGTAAGGGCTCAGTATCCAGCATGATTGCTAATATCCTTTTATATTCTGGTCTTACTGTTGGAAAGTTTACTTCCCCGCATTTTGTGCGCTACAATGAACGCATCGAAGTAAATGGTAAAGAAGTAAACAATGAGACTTTTGCTATGGCTCATACGGCGGTTGCTAGGGCTGTTGCAACTGTTATGGAAAGAGGAGTAGCTCAGCCTACTCAGTTTGAAGTGCTTACTGCTGCAGGATTTCTGATTTTTGCCTTGGAACATGTAGACTATGCTGTTATTGAGGTTGGCTTAGGAGGGTTATGGGATTCTACTAATGTAATAACCCCCGAAGTAGCTGTAATTACTAACGTTAGCCTAGATCATATGGATAGATGTGGAAAAACAGTTGAAGAAATAGCTATGCAAAAAGCGGGTATTATTAAGGAAAAAGTACCTGTGGTAACCGCGGCTACAGGTGATGCCTTGGGACCTATTAAAGCCATGAGCGTTTTTAAACAAGCTCCACTTTATATTTTTGGTAAAGATTTTACTGGGCAAGAAGTAACAAGCACCATGGAGGGGCAGACATTCACTTTAAGTTCAGGCGCATATCACTCGAATTACGATATTTCGCTGCCTGGTGCTCATCAGATTGCTAACACCGCCGTTGCAGTAGTGGCGGCAAAACTTGCTTCTAAAAATGATGCTCATATTACTGAAGCGGCCTTGCATGAAGGTGTGGCTCATACTAAATGGCCGGGGCGCTTAGAGCGTATTGGTACTAAGCCGGATATTATTTTAGATGGAGCTCATAATCCTGCAGGAGCTCAAGCCTTGAGGGCTGCACTGGATAAATATTATGCGGGTAAAACCATTCATTTTATATTCGGTATGATGGGAGATAAGGCCATGAGTGAAGTGGCCGATATCCTTTTCAAGCCAGATGATAAAGTATATACAGTTTTAGCAGATAAAGGAACTCGTGCAGCATCAGCAGTACAGTTAGCGAAATTAGTAGGAGAAAAGGCTATAGCGTATGAAGAATTAAATAAAGCATATGGTGATGCCCTAGTTGCAGCCGGCAATACGGGCGTTGTTTGCATATGTGGCTCACTATATTTGATTGGAACGTTTAAAGCAACATATCAGAAAGGGTAAATCTATGGATATTGCCGGATACAAACTCAAAGATTTAAACTTAGAGCAAACTGTTTATTGTTTATTGGCAGTTCTTGTTTTTGTTATACCTCTTTCTTCTTTGGCTGCTAGTTGGATTTTTGTTGTAACGTTTATTTGTGCTATGGTAGATTGCTATAAAAGACGTGGTGAGGAAAGAGAGCATGTAATTCCCCCAAAAATAAAATATTGCTTATGGGGGTTGTTTGTTTTAAGTGCTATAAGCGTACTATGGTCAGGCAATGTTTTTGCTTCCGCCTTCAACTTTGCGTGGGTTGTTGGGCAAGAAGCAGGCAGTTTTTGGCTAATGTTACGTTATGGGGCCAAAGGACATCGCCCCCTTTTTTTAATGAAAGTATTTATGATTTCAGCAGGAATAGTTGCAATATATGGAATTTGGCAGTACTGTTATGGCTCGTCGGTACAAAGCCCTGAGTGGTCAGATAAAGAAGTTTTTCCGGAGTTAAAGCGTAGAGCGTTTTCTACTTTAGCAAATCCTAATATTTTAGGAAGCTTTTTGGTTTTAACTGTCGCCTATTGCGCTGGTATTTTCGCTCCTCTTAGAGGAGGAAAAACAAGAATATTTTTACTTATTGTTTTTACTTTGAGTTGCATATGCTTACTGTTTACTTTCTCTCGAGGGAATTGGATTGCTCTGTTCTTTGTACTTTTTGTTTTCGCAGCGTTTTTTTATCATAAAGCTTTTCTTCCGTTTATAGGTGGCGGTCTTATGGTGTTGTATTTGGGGTGGAGTATGCTGGCGCATAGGATACTGTCAATTTTTGCTACTGAAGATACGTCTGTAGCTTTACGGTTTGCTTATATAGAAGGTACACTTGCCATGATTCGGGAAAATCCTTGGGGGGTTGGCTGGTATGGGTACCAATTTGCTTTTCCTGAATACGATTTCTATCTCATGGATCCTAGCGTAATTATGTATCATTGCCATAATTTATACCTGAATATTGCAGCTGAATTAGGTGTTTTTGGTTTGTTTTTATTCTTGTATTTGGTCTGGAAACTTTTATGTTTAGCACGGCGCATTAGAAAAGAATCCAAGATTCCTTGGGTAAAAGGGATAGCATGCGGGTATATTGCCTCTCTAGTAGGAATATTTATTGGAGGATTAACTGACTATACCCTGTTTAATATTCAATTAGGTATGTTGTTTTGGATGAGTAATGCTCTAATTTTGAATTTAGGGCGGTTAGAAGGAGTTTTAGAGCAATAGAAATTTTCTTTACAGGCTAGCGGAATAAATGTACAATTATTGTGAAATGATATGCATTTTTTATGTAGGTATACAGCAAGTTGGGAGGATAACATGCTAAAGCTTAGTGAAGTACAAAAAGCTCTTAGTGCGCGAACTATTGTGGGGGAAGATAAATTAAATAGAGAGGCAGAATCGGCCTTCGGAGCAGATTTGATGAGTGATGTATTGGCTTTTACGAGGAAAAAAACATTGCTTCTCACAGGACTTACCAATGTACAAGTAATACGGACAGCGGATGTGAGTGAATTGAGTGCCATTGTTTTTGTGCGAGGTAAAATACCCGGAGCAGAAATACTGCAAGTGGCTAAGGAATGTGATATTCCAGTGCTTCTAACGGATTATACAATGTTTGAAGCCTGTGGTATTTTGTATAAACTAGGGTTACCTGCTTGTCATATTAAGGAAACAAAAAGGGATGAGCAAAACTAGATGAAACTAATATATGAAGTTCCAGGCAATGATTTTGACAGAGCAGGTGAGGCTTCGGCTCGTGTAAAAAAAGCCTTACAACGTCTAGGCGTGCCAGCAGATGTAGTACGTAGAGTTGCAATAGGCACTTATGAAGGTGAAATGAATGCACTTATTCATGCAGGTGGAGGCATAGTACAAGCAGATATTAATACAGAGAGCACTGTTATCACGGTCAGAGATAAAGGACCCGGTATTGCCGACGTTAAACAGGCTATGCAGGAAGGATTTTCTACAGCACCTGATTATGTGCGTGCTCTAGGATTTGGCGCTGGTATGGGCTTGCCAAACATGATAAAATGCTCAGATAAATTTGCAATAGATACGGTAATTAATCGAGGAACTAAAATTACTATGAGTTTTGAACATAAGCATAGTTAATTAAAGGAAAGCTGGGTGATTTAGCAGTGTATGAAAGCTATTTGCATTCCGTTTATGTTATAAGAGAAGCATGCAATGGTTGTGTTGCCTGCGTAAAATATTGCCCGACTGAAGCCATTCGCGTACGTAATGGTAAGGCGGAAATCATTGCCACTCGCTGTATAGATTGCGGAGAGTGTATTCGTCGTTGCCCTACTCATGCTATGACGGCGACAGTTGATACCCTTGAAGCAACACAAAACTATACTTATAACGTAGCTTTGGCGGCACCATCGCTTTATGCTCAGTTCCCAGCCAATGTGAAACGAGAAGTAATTTGGCAAGGGTTGAAATTATTAGGGTTTGATGAAATTTTTGATTTGTCAGCAGCCGGCGACTATATTTCACAAGAAATAGAAAGCTATGTAAAATCTTACGTCGGTGGAAGAAAACCTATTATTTCTTCAGCTTGCCCTGCTGTATTACGTTTAATTCAGGTGAAGTTTCCGGAGCTCATACAACAGGTGATACCAATATTGTCCCCTGGTGAAGCAGCAGCCATCTATATGAAAAAAAAGTTATGTTCTAAACATAATTTATCGGAGGGACAAGTTGGAGTTTGGTTTATTACACCCTGCCCCGCAAAAGGCACAAATATAAGGCAATCAGTGGACGTTAAACATACTGAGTTAGCAGGATCAATTAGTGAATCAAGTATATATGGTGAATTAATACGCATTATACATGATGCTATTCCTGAAAGAAACTTAACACAAACTATTACTACAGGTTCTTCTTACGGTGTTGGTTGGGGCAGCAATGGTGGCGAGATTACGGCTGCAGGTATAGAGAATGCTGTTTCAGTGCAGGGTGTTAGTGATGTTTTCGCGGTGCTGGAAGAAATTTCTATGAATAAAATGAATGATGTGGATTTTGTGGAATTATATAGCTGCGGAGGTGGTTGTGTAGGCGGACCCTTTGTTGCAGTAAATAGATTTGTGGGAGAAAAAAATCTAAAGTTAAGAATTAGAAATCTCAAAAAGCAAGAGCCCGTTGAAAGACTGGAAGCTATGCAGGGTTGTATGACTTGCGCAGGTTTTCCCACTTCTGAGGAGTATGTAAAAAGTTTACAACCACGTCCCATGATGCAGTTGGACGAGGATATTAATGTGGCTATGGAAAAGCTAGAGAAGATGGATAAGGTTTTAAATACTTTGCCAGGATTGGATTGCGGGGCTTGTGGTGCGCCCAATTGTCAATGTTTGGCTGAAGATATTGTCCAAGGGAAGGCTTTCGAAACAGATTGTATTTTTATCTTAAGGGCTCGAGTTAAGGAATTTGCTCGGGGAATGATAGAGTTGTCAACACAAATACCTCTTACAGGGGCGGAAGAAGAGGCAAAGGAGGACTAGAAAGATGAAGGTTGGTGAGATTGCAAAATTACTGAACTTAACAAATGTTACGGTCCGAGGCAGTTTGGAAATGGAAATTAAGGGAGGTTATACATCTGACTTGCTTAGTAATGTTATGGGGCAGGCAAAACCAGGTATGATTTGGGTTACCATGCAGGGACACCATAATGTTGTAGCAGTAGCTTCACTACTTGGGTTAGCGGCAGTTATTATTACAGGCGGTACAAAAATTGAAGCGGATACAATTACTAAAGCAGATGAAAATGAACTTACAGTTTTTAGAACTAATATGTCAAGTTATGAAGTGACAGGAAAACTTTATGCCTTGGGCATTATTAACCAGCAATGAAGAGGTTTATAGGTGATTTTCATGTGCATACGCTTTTGTCCCCCTGTGCAGAAGTGGAAATGACACCAAACCATATCGTGTTACGTGCAGCCCAAAACGGCATAAAGTTGCTAGCAATTACCGACCATAATGCATCAGGAAATGTGCTAGCGGCCCTTGAAGCTGGTCGTAAATATGGGGTAACGGTATTGCCAGGCATGGAAGTAGAGTGTGTGGAAGAAGCTCATATTGTGACCATCTTTGATACCTGGGGGCAATTGGCCAAATGGCAGAAGATTGTTACTCAGGCTCGTACTGGTTTGCCACCTAATAATGTGAATAAGTTTGGTGGGCAGTTCGTAGTGGACGCTTATGACAACTTTGTTTGTGAAGAAAAGAAAATGCTTTTAGGCGCATGCCAATTAACGGCGGCAGAGGTAATTAATAAGAGCAGAGAGTTAGGAGCATTAACCTTTGCCGCGCATATAGATAGACCTTCTTACAGCCTTTTGGGACAACTGGGGTTTATTGGTGAAGAGTTAATCCTAGATGCAGTGGAAATTTCTAACTTAAATATATCGGAACTTAAGGAACATAAATTTAGGCCACTCATTGGTTCCTTACCATATATGACGAATTCCGATGGTCATAATATTTCGGATTTTATTCAAGGACCCAAAAATTTTTTGGAGATTGCTGAACCTTCCGTTGAGGAAATACGATTGGCTTTAAAAGGAGAAAAAGGCCGTAAATTTAATCCTGGATATTTTATAGACTTTAAACGTTAAATATATTACGCTTAAAAATAATAAGTATACACTATACTTTGGCGTTTAACGTAAATAGTATTGATTTTTATAGTATGTTTTTGCTATATTAATAAAGTGTTGTGAATTTTCAGCGAGGAAGGAAGAGGAAAATGAACATGGAAAACAAATGTTGCTGTGGCGGTGAGAATAAAGAAAAGGCGAAAATTGATGAAATACTTGTTAAATATGAAGGAACTAAGGGGTTTCTTATTCCTGTTTTACAAGAGGTTCAACATTTGTATAATTATTTGCCTAAAGAAGCTTTGGAGTACGTGGCTCAAGAAACAAAAACACCTATTAGTGCTGTCTATGGAGTAGTAACATTTTACTCCCAATTCCATCTAAATCCGCGTGGCCGCAATATTATACGAGTTTGTCAGGGAACGGCGTGTCATGTGCGGGGAGGAAAATTGATTTTGGAAGAAGTCGAAAAGGAATTGGGTGTTAAGGCAGGCCATACCACTGAAGATTTGCGCTTTACCGTAGAAACGGTAGCGTGTATTGGTGCTTGTGGATTGGCTCCGGTCATGCAGATTAACGAAGACACTCATGGTCGTTTGACTCCGGAAAAGATTTCTTTAATTTTGGCCAAGTACAACTAATATGAAAGAAATATCTCTACATATATTAGATCTAATGCAAAACTCTATTGAAGCAGGAGCAAATTGGATATTGCTGGAAGTTAATGAGGACGAGGATGGTTTTTTCACTTTCAGTATTACTGATAATGGTCGTGGAATGAATGAGGATATGCTTAAAAAAATTCGTGACCCTTTTGTTACCACTAGATTAACACGTAATGTAGGGTTGGGTATTCCCTTTGTTGACATGACTACCGCTCAAAGTGGAGGACATCTTATGATTAAGTCGAAACCAGGTGGAGGAACTTTCCTGAAGGCAAGTTATCTTAGAGATCATTTGGACCGTCCGCCCTTAGGTGATATTGTCAATACAGTGAAGGTTTTCTTAGTAGGAAACCCAGGGTTAGATTTTGTTATGCATTATAGAGTGAGACAGGCAGAATTTATTTTTGATTCTCAGTCAGTTATAAAGCGTTTGGGAGAACATATAGATTTTAGCTATCCGGAAATATATTCATGGTTAGATGCATATTTAAAACAGGAAATAGATAAAGTCAGAGAGGCAGGCGGGTTGAAATGAAATCATTGGAGGATTTAAAGGCGTTGCGTGAAAAATTGCAGTCTGATATCAGAGTTAGAGAAAATGATGGAACAAAAATTATCATAGGAATGGGAACTTGTGGTATTGCGGCTGGAGCACGGGAAATTATGGCTGCTGTTTTAGACGAACTTGCAGTGCGCAAACTAAAAAATGTGCAAGTTCAGCAAACAGGCTGTATTGGCATGTGTGAAAAAGAGGTCTTAGTAGATGTTGTTCGCCCAGGTGAGCCACGCATAACTTATGGCAATGTTAAACCTGTTGACGTAAAGAGAATAATTGCCGATCATGTTATTAATGGTCGTATCATAGAAGACTTGGTAGTGGGAAAAATGGACGACGACAAAATATAATTCTCTGTGGGTTTAACAAAATTTTTTACTGGGGGTAAAAAAATGCAACATATCAGAGCGCATGTTTTAGTTTGTGGCGGCACAGGTTGTAAATCTGCCGGTTCGGGAAATGTTATAGAAAGCTTTAAAACAGAAATAGAAAAAAAAGGTTTAAGTGAAGAAGTCATGGTAGTAGAGACTGGCTGCCATGGCTTCTGTGAGCATGGACCTTTAGTCATTATTTATCCGGAAGGAACTTTTTATTGTCAGGTTACTCCGGAAGATGTTGCTGAGATTGTGGAGAGTCACTTATACAAAGGTAGGATTGTGGAAAGGCTTTTGTATCATGAACCATTGAGCTTGGAAGCCATCCCTAGTTACAAAGATATAGCGTTTTACAAAAAACAAGAACGCAGGGTTCTAGCTAATTGCGGCCGTATTAATCCGGAGGCCATTGAAGAATATATTGCTCTGGGAGGGTATGAGGGACTGGCTAAAGCTTTAACGGCCATGACTACTGAAGAAGTTGTTGAAGAAGTAAAAAAATCAGGGCTGCGGGGGCGTGGTGGTGCCGGTTTTCCCACTGGATTAAAATGGAGTTTTGCCAAAGCTTCGGTAAATACCAAAAAGTATATAATATGTAATGCTGACGAGGGAGATCCGGGAGCGTTCATGGATCGTAGTGTTTTGGAGGGAGATCCACACAAGGTTCTTGAGGGTATGGCAATTGCAGCTTATGCTATAGGTTCTGATGAAGGATACATTTACGTTCGTGCTGAGTATCCATTGGCTATTAAGCGCTTGCGCGTGGCTATTGCTCAAGCAGAGAAAATGGGCTTTCTGGGCAACAATATTTTTGGAACAAAATTTAATTTTAACTTGCATATAAAAGAAGGCGCCGGTGCCTTCGTTTGCGGCGAAGAGACGGCACTTATGGCATCTATAGAAGGTAGACGAGGGATGCCTAGAACTAGGCCTCCTTTTCCAGCGGTAGCTGGTTTATGGGGTAAACCAACAAATATTAATAATGTTGAAACCTTTGCCAATGTTCCTTTAATTTTGCAAAAGGGAGCTGATTGGTATTGCACATGTGGTACTGAAAAATCCAAAGGGACAAAGGTTTTTGCTTTGACAGGTAAAATTAATAATACAGGTTTGGCCGAAGTGCCCATGGGGATTACTATGCGTGAGATAATTTATGATATTGGCGGCGGTATAACTAATGGCAAGAAATCCATAAAGGTTTGTTTAGCTGAAAAATCTTTATAAAAACATCCTGACATACATCTTGTGCGTCAGATGTATTCTTAATATAAGTTAAGGCAAGCCGTAAAACCATATCTGAGTATTTCTCAACCAACTTGGAAATGTAATCCTCCCTACGCAACAATTCAATTCCCATTTACTCACTCTCCCTTCATCTATAACACGATAGAAAACAAAAATATGT
>Ga0183099_1000409_pt1 | contig 32361 bp, 28 predicted proteins | sample Biomet1_FD_127788 | JGI IMG/M metagenome (GOLD analysis project Ga0183099, IMG submission 127788) | Microbial communities from bioreactor (seeded with anoxic lake sediment) at LBNL, California, USA - Biofuel metagenome 1 | ecosystem: Engineered > Bioreactor > Anaerobic > Unclassified ...
GTGTAGAGGAAATAACTCTGGTCTTTGTTGTTATCCAAGCCACGCAACAAACGTGCTTGACCAGTGCTGTCATCACGGCGCACATAATGGCCAGTCGCGATGTAATCAGCACCTAAGTCTTCGGCAGCAAATTCCAGAAACGCCTTAAATTTGATCTCTTTATTGCACAGAATATCCGGGTTTGGCGTGCGGCCCGCTTTGTATTCGGCTAAGAACAGCTCAAATACGTTATCCCAATATTCGGCCGCAAAATTCACGGTATGCAGTTTGATCCCGAGTTTGTCACAAACAGCCTGGGCATCGGCCAGATCGGTTGCGGCAGAGCAATACTCGTCTGAATCATCCTCTTCCCAGTTTTTCATGAACAGGCCTTCGACCTGATAGCCTTGTTGCTGGAGCAAATACGCTGAAACGGAAGAGTCTACACCGCCGGACATGCCGACGATGACTTTGATTTGGCTGTTGTTTGTCATCGGGATATCAGTAAAGATGGAAAATCGGCGCTTATTTTAGCAAAAAAGCAACACTAAGCCTACAACCTCAGCGGCGATCTTTCAGTGCAGAAAGCGGTAATCGCACGCCAGCCAGATAATCATTAAAACATTCCATGACCAGCGGGCTGCGTAATCGGTGTCCTAGCGCACGGATCTCATCAATGGTTTTCCAGTGACAAGCCAGAATATCGTTATCCGGATCTTGCGGATGATGCTCACCCGGCGCTTCGGTTAATTCGCAATAAAAACAAAAACGCAGATAAGTCAGCTTACGGTAGGGGCTGGAATACATATAAGTACCCAACCAGCCATCCGGCGCTAAGGTTAATCCGGTCTCTTCTTTAATTTCGCGGCAAGCAGCCTGATAAATAGATTCACCGAATTCCAGATGACCTGCTGGCTGATTAAAAACGTGTCGACGACGATCCATCTCCTCAACCAACAAGAAGCGATCTTCAAAGCGAATAACGGCAGCAACCGTTACATTGGGACGAAAAGTCATGCGAACTCCTCAGAAAACAGCTATAGATTACCTGATTTGCTGTCGTGCCGTCATCCTTCACCGTGCCCAACAAACTGATTAAATGTATTTTGTTTTCATGAAATCAGCGTTCTGGCGCCCTGACGCCGTTTGCAGAAATGCAGCGATGGGCTAAGATGACGGTCACAAAAATAATTTGAAAAGTGTGCATGACTAACCAACGACGTACCTTGCCGCTGGTGCAGGTTAGTTCAGGCGAGACAATAAACCGGAAGTCAGGAGACACAGATGGAAAGTAAAATCGTTGTACCCGCTACAGGCGAAAAAATTTCTTTAGACGCCACGGGCAAGCTGGTTGTACCGAACAATCCAATCATCCCTTTTATCGAGGGTGATGGTATCGGTGTTGATGTGACTCCGGCCATGCTGAAAGTAGTGGATGCCGCTGTTGAGAAAGCCTACAAAGGCGAAAAGAAAATCTCCTGGATGGAAATCTACACCGGTGAGAAATCAACCAAAATTTACGGTGATGATGTCTGGTTGCCAACAGAAACTTTAGATGCCATGCGTGAATACCACGTCGGTATCAAAGGCCCACTGACCACACCAGTTGGTGGCGGCATTCGTTCACTGAACGTTGCACTGCGTCAGGAGCTGGATCTGTACGTTTGTCTGCGCCCGGTTCGTTATTACGAAGGCACACCAAGCCCGGTTAAACAGCCAGAACTGACTGACATGGTGATCTTCCGTGAAAACGCTGAAGACATCTACGCTGGTATCGAGTGGAAAGCTGACTCAGCCGAAGCGAAAAAAGTGATCGAGTTCCTGCAAACTGAAATGGGCGTGAAGAAGATCCGTTTCCCTGACAACTGCGGTATCGGTATCAAACCAATGTCAGCAGCTGGTACACAACGTCTGGTACGTGCTGCGCTGCAGTATGTGATCGACAATGACCGCGACTCACTGACCTTGGTACACAAAGGTAACATCATGAAATTCACCGAAGGCGCGTTCAAAGACTGGGGTTACCAGTTAGCGCGTGAAGAGTTCGGTGCTGAGCTGATTGATGGCGGCCCATGGTGCCAGTTCAAAAACCCGAACACCGGTAAAAACATCATCGTTAAAGATGTGATTGCCGATGCGTTCCTGCAACAGATCCTGCTGCGCCCAGCAGAATATGACGTTATCGCCACCATGAACCTGAACGGTGACTACATCTCTGATGCGCTGGCTGCACAGGTTGGTGGTATCGGTATCGCGCCAGGCGCGAACATCGGTGACGGTGTTGCCCTGTTTGAAGCAACACACGGCACTGCGCCAAAATATGCTGGTCAGGATAAAGTTAACCCAGGTTCACTGATCCTGTCGGCAGAAATGATGCTGCGTCATCTGGGCTGGTTCGAAGCGGCTGATCTGATTGTGAAAGGGATGGAAGGTGCGATCCGTAACAAGACCGTGACTTACGACTTTGAACGTCTGATGGACGGCGCAACGCTGCGTAAATGCTCTGAATTTGCTGATGACATGATCAGCGAAATGTAATTGATTTAAAAATCATGGCGGAAGTCGTGATTTTTAAACAGTAAAAAACAGAAGCGGGAACATCAGTTCCCGCTTCTCTATTTAGCGCTTACATCCCGTCTTTCTAATTATGATTCCTGGGATGAATTCGGCACAATGCTGGTGGCATGTGAGCCTTTAGGACCTGCTTGCACTTCAAACTCAACAGGCTGTCCCGCTTTCAGCGTTTTGTACCCGTTCATGTCGATAGTGGAATAATGAGCAAAAATATCATCACCGCCCTGATCCGGGCAGATGAAGCCAAAACCTTTCGCATTGTTAAACCACTTTACGGTTCCAGTAGCCATACATCTACGTCCTCAGAGATGAAATTACCTTAAACGCCGTTAGATGATCCCACTGCTGACAGTGATATCTTCTGTTCAGCTGGTCATCAATTCATCAATCTAGTGTAAAAAGTTAATGAGTCAAGTAGCAGATATCTAAAGCAAGATCTAATTCAAATAGTATATTGACAACTATTCTTATCTCGGTAGTAATGAAAGAAAAAGGTAGTCGGAAATGAGCAAAACGCGTGTCTCACCTACCCCTGAAACGGTGGATGAGAGCAAAACAAAAATTCAGCCACCCGCCATGTATAAAGTGGTGTTGATGAATGATGATTACACCCCCATGGACTTTGTGGTGGAAATTTTACAGCGTTTTTTCCATATGGATCTGGAAAAGGCGACTCAGGTCATGCTGGCTGTGCACTATGACGGCAAAGGAATTTGTGGCGTCTATACTGCAGATATAGCAGAAACAAAAGTTGATCAAGTGAACCGTTACGCTCGTAAGCATGAACATCCGTTGCTGTGTATTATGGAACAAGCCTGAAGATCAGCAGGTACCTTGCATAGCGTTGTCGTCAGTTGGTTTGGGAGGTGCCCATGCTAAACAAAGAACTGGAAAAATCGATAAACCAGGCATTCAAGTCGGCAAGAGAAGCGCGTCATGAATTTATGACGGTCGAGCATCTGTTGCTGGCATTAATCGATAACCATTCCGCCCGGGATGCACTACTGGCATGTGGTGCTGAAGTTGATCAACTGCGCAGAGAATTAACCGTCTTTCTGGAGCAGACCACGCCGCTGATACCTCTGGAAGAAGCAGAGCGGGATACACAGCCAACCCTCGGTTTCCAACGTGTGTTACAACGTGCCGTATTCCATGTGCAATCATCCGGTCACAACGAAGTTTTTGGTGCCAACGTACTGGTCGCTATTTTCAGCGAACAGGAATCACAGGCCGTCTATTTCCTGAAAAAAGCCGATATCAATCGTTTAGATGTGGTGAATTATATTTCGCACGGTGTGCGCAAAGATGTGCCGCAACAAGATGATGCTCAGTCTGGTCATAATGCCAGTGATGGCGAGGGCATGAGCGAAGAAGCAGCCGCTAACCAGATCGAAAATTTTGTTACTAATCTGAATCTGAAAGTCGTCGAAGGCAACATTGACCCGTTGATTGGGCGTGATGCCGAAGTAAATCGTGCCATCCAGATTTTATGCCGTCGTCGTAAAAATAACCCACTGTTAGTTGGCGAAGCAGGGGTGGGTAAAACCGCCATTGCCGAAGGCTTAGCCTACCGCATTGTGCATGGCGATGTGCCGGAAGTGATTGCAGATAACACCGTGTATTCACTGGATATGGGCTCGTTGCTGGCGGGTACTAAATATCGTGGCGATTTTGAAAAACGCTTTAAATCGGTGCTTAAGCAATTAGAACGCGAAAAAGGCGCGATCCTGTTTATCGATGAGATCCATACCATCATCGGGGCAGGGGCTGCATCAGGCGGGCAATTGGATGCTGCGAATCTGATCAAACCGATCCTCTCTTCCGGTCAGCTGCGTTGCATGGGTTCAACTACTTATCAGGAATATTCGCAGGTCTTTGAAAAAGATCATGCACTGGCACGTCGTTTCCAGAAAATCGACGTGGTGGAGCCATCGATTGATGACACTACCAAGATCCTGATGGGGTTAAAACCACGCTACGAAGAGCATCACCATGTGCGTTATACCAATAAAGCACTGCGTGCGGCGGCGGAGTTAGCGGCTAAATATATCAATGATCGTCATCTGCCGGATAAAGCCATTGATGTGATTGACGAAGTCGGTGCCAGCCAGCGCTTGTTGCCACCGAGCAAACGTAAGAAAGTGATCAATGTGCCGGATATCGAAGCGATTGTGGCCAAGATCGCCCGTATTCCCGAGAAATCAGTCTCTTCGAGTGATCGCGATACCTTGCGTAATCTGGAACGCAATCTGAAGATGGTGGTGTTCGGGCAGGATAAAGCCATTGATGTGTTGACCGATGCCATTCGTCTGAGCCGTTCCGGGTTGGGTAATGAACGTCGTCCGGTCGGTTCGTTCTTATTTGCCGGCCCAACTGGGGTGGGTAAAACTGAAGTCACTCTGCAGTTGGCTAAAGCGCTGGGTATTGAACTGCTGCGCTTTGATATGTCGGAATATATGGAACGTCATACTGTATCCCGTCTGATCGGCGCGCCACCAGGCTATGTCGGTTATGAACAGGGTGGCTTGTTAACCGATGCGGTTATCAAACAGCCACATTGTGTGGTATTGCTGGATGAAATTGAGAAAGCGCACTCGGATGTCTTTAATCTGCTGTTGCAGGTCATGGATAACGGTACGCTGACAGACAACAACGGCCGTAAGGCAGATTTCCGTAATGTCGTGCTGGTGATGACCACCAATTGCGGGGTTCAGGAAACACAGCGTAAATCGATTGGTTTCCAACACCAGGATCATACCCATGATGCGATGTCAGAAATCAACCGGACATTTTCACCAGAGTTCCGTAACCGTTTAGATAACGTGATCTGGTTTAACCACTTGGATATGGATGTGATCCACCAGGTCGTTGATAAGTTTATTGTTGAGTTGCAGGCACAACTGGATGTCAAAGGCGTATCGCTGGAAGTGACCTCCGCTGCACGCAATTGGCTGGCAGAAAAAGGCTACGACAAAGCGATGGGCGCTCGTCCAATGGGACGCGTGATCCAGGAGCAAATGAAGAAACCGCTGGCCAACGAACTGCTGTTCGGCGAGTTAGTTGCAGGCGGTGTAGTGAAAGTCGACTTGCAGGATGACAAACTCAAGTTCCATTTTACACCGAACAAAGAGAGTGTCTTGCAGCCGTAAACGTGCGTAAAGACCAAAAAGAAAAAGCCCCGGATTGATGCTGGGGCTTTTTTCTATCTGGATCTCAACGAGAACGGAATACGATGCGACCTTTAGACAAGTCGTATGGAGTCAGCTGTACAGTTACTTTATCGCCAGTCAGAATACGGATATAGTTTTTGCGCATTTTGCCGGAGATATGTGCCGTTACCACATGGCCATTTTCAAGTTCAACACGGAACATTGTGTTAGGCAGGGTCTCCAAAATCGTCCCTTGCATCTCGATACTGTCTTCTTTAGACATTGAATCCTCGTAATTACCACCAAAAAAATCTGCTGGATCATGCCGGATTTCGGCGGTTGTGTAAAGTTCAGTCACTGGTAATGGTGTATTTTTCCCAGACTTTATTTTTTAAGCGCTCATGTGGCAGGTAACTGGATTTGTAATTCATCTTCCGACAGTTATCTACCTGGTAGCCAAGATAGAGGTAAGTCCTTCCCATTCGTACGGTTAATTGCAGCTGAGTCAAAATGGCAAAGGTACCTAATGAATAAGCTTCAAAATCAGGATCGTAGAAGGTATACATGGCACTTAAGCTGTGCGGCAGAATATCTGTCACCGCGACCGCAATTAATTTGTCGCCCTCATAAAACTCAAGAAAAAACGGTTCCAGCCAGTTGCAGAGCAAAAATTGTTTGTATTGACTGTAACTGGGCGGGTACATGCTGCCATCGGCATGCCGCTGGTGGATATATCGCTCATACAGCGCGTAATAAACCGGTTTATCCTGATGACTCAGCTGCCAGGTGATATTCCGGTTTTTGTTGATTATCCGGCGTTGGTGACGGCTGGGCTTAAACTCACTGGCCTCGATACGTAACGAATTACAGGCAGAACATTGCGCACAATGCGGGCGATAGACATCATTCCCGCTACGGCGGAAGCCCGCTTGCAGCAGCGATTCATAACCCGTCGGCGTACGATAATTTTCATCCATCAGCACAATCAGCTGTTCATATTGTTCCGGCAGATAGCTGCAGGTATGTGCTGGTGTGATCCCAACCCGCAAAGGCGTCGAATTCATAACGTTACTACCTGTGGTTGCCAGCATTCATCGGGGAATGATTGTTCACGTAACAGTGCTAACTGGTGTAAAAAATCAGCGCGCGGCCACTCTTGCACGCCCATGGTGGCGAGATATTCATTCTGCATCTGACAATCGATCAACGGCGCATCATAGCGGGCGAGATGGCGACATAATGCAACCAAGGCCATTTTGGAGGCATCGGGTCGGTGGTGGAACATCGATTCACCACAAAACAGTTTGCCAATGCTGATGCCATACAAACCGCCAACCAGCTGCTCGTTCTCCCACACTTCGATGGAATGCGCCTGTTTCATCTCATGCAATATTGCATACGACTGCATAAATTCGCTGGTGATCCATGTGTCTTCGGAATAGCGCCGTGGTGCTGCACATTCCCTTACCACCTGCATAAAGGCTTGATTCACGGTAAAACGCAGCGAAGTTTTATTCAGTGCTTTTTTGAGTGAACGGCTGATGTGTACTTGATCGGTGGGCAAGACGCCGCGCGGGTCGGGTGACCACCACAGAATAGGCTGGTATGCGTTATACCAGGGGAATATGCCGTTGTAATAGGCGGTTAATAATCGGGAGGGTGACAGGTCACCACCAATGGCTAACAGCCCATTCGGTTCCTCTAATGCTTCTTCCGGTGAAGGAAAATAGAGCGTGGAGTCCAATTCTGTCAGATAACTCGTCATTAACTGCATTCATTTTTAAGATGCGTTCATTTGATAATAACCAGCGTGGCTGGTTTTGTCATGGCGTGATATCGCAGCAATAAAAAATGCCGCATTCCGCGGCATTTTTATCAAATAAGCGAGTGCTATTTCGCCAGACTGTCGAGGTAACGTTCTGCGTCCAATGCCGCCATACAGCCGGTACCGGCAGAGGTGATGGCTTGACGGTAGATGTGATCGGCAACATCACCGGCGGCAAACACACCCTCAATGCTGGTTTGAGTCGCGAAACCGTCGCTGCCGCCTTTCACTTTAAGGTAGCCATTTTGCATGGCTAACTGGCCATCAAAAATAGCCGTATTCGGGCTGTGGCCGATGGCGATGAAGGCTCCCATCACGTCGACATCTTCCAGTGAATCGTCTTTGGTGTTGCGCAGGCGAACACCGGTAACACCCATTTCGTCACCCAATACTTCTTCCAGGGTGCGGTCGAGGTGCAACTTGATAATGCCTTGTTCTACTTTGTCATACAGACGTTTGATCAGAATTTTTTCTGAGCGGAAGCTGTCACGACGGTGGATCAAATGCACCTCTGAGGCGATGTTAGCCAGATAAAGCGCTTCTTCAACTGCGGTATTACCGCCACCGACGACTGCAACTTTCTGTCCACGATAGAAAAAGCCATCACAAGTGGCACAGGCAGAGACACCACGGCCTTTGAATGCTTCTTCGGAGTCCAGCCCCAGATAACGGGCGGAAGCGCCTGTCGCAATGATCAGGGCGTCACAGGTGTAAGTGCCGTTGTCGCCTTTCAGGGTGAACGGTTTTTGTTGCAGATCGACAGCATTGATATGGTCGAACAGGATCTTGGTATCAAAATGTTCCGCATGGGCTTTCATGCGATCCATTAATGCCGGGCCGGTTAAGCCTTCTGCATCGCCAGGCCAGTTTTCCACTTCAGTAGTGGTGGTTAGCTGGCCACCTTGCTGCATACCGGTGATTAATACAGGTTCCAGATTCGCTCGTGCAGCATAAACGGCAGCGGTGTAACCGGCTGGGCCTGATCCGAGAATTAGCAGCTTACTGTGTTTTGCCTGGGTCATGGTGGCATCCTTTTATGAATATTGACGAGATAATAGGAAATGATACCGATGGGGTAAAGCAGGAGAAACCGATTACTCCAATCGGTTTTATCTATTAAAGACTAATTATGTATAAGCAGCGGAAAAATGAGCAGAAAAAATACAATTTATCTGCTCATCGATCTATTCAGCCTGCTTTTTTGCGTTCAGGCTTGGTCTGCGCTCAGTGCTTGTTCGGCTGAAATTGTTGGCAATCCATGAGCTTGCCCCACTTCTGCGCAGGTTAATTGTCCTTTAAAGACATTCAGCCCTTTGCGCAGATGTTTATCGTTATTTAATGCAGCGGCATAACCTTGTTCAGCCAGTTTGATAATAAAGGGCAGCGTGGCGTTATTTAATGCCTGTGTTGCGGTGCGCGCGACAGCGCCGGGCATGTTGGCAACGCAGTAGTGTACGACATCATCCACAATGTAAGTTGGGTTACTGTGTGTCGTGGCATGTGAGGTCTCAGCGCAGCCGCCTTGATCAATGGCCACATCCACAATGGCAGATCCGGCTTTCATCTGTTTGACCATCGCGGCTGTAATGAGTTTAGGCGCGGCCGCACCCGGCAATAAAATACCACCAATGACGAGATCAGCGTCTAAAACTGCATGTTCGATGGTTTCGGCAGTGGAATATATTAATTTAGCGGCACCTTTGAATTCACTGTCCAGCTTACGCAGTGTCTCGGTGTTTTTATCCAGCACTGTCACATCGGCACGCATACCAATGGCAATCCGCGCGGCATTCGAGCCAACAACCCCGCCGCCTAGAATGACCACTTTCGCGGGCGCGACACCGGGTACACCACCTAATAAGACGCCGGCACCACCGTGTGATTTTTCTAAAGCTGTTGCTCCGGCCTGAATGGCCATCCTACCTGCCACTTCTGACATGGGGGCGAGCAAAGGAAGGCCGCCTTTATCGTCTGTAACAGTTTCATAGGCAATACAGATAGCGCCACTTTTCAGCAGATCCTGCGTTTGGGGAAGATCGGGCGCCAGATGTAAATAAGTGAATAAAATTTGCCCCGGACGTAGCAGTGCGCGTTCGGCAGTTTGCAATTCTTTTACTTTGACAATCATCTCCGCGTTGGCAAAAACATGCTGTGCATCGCTGACAATATCCGCGCCAGCCGCGGTATAGCGCTCATTTGTATAGCCAATCGCCTTACCAGCATCAGATTCTACTAGTACAGTGTGGCCTCTGGCGGTCAATTCGCGTACACTAGCTGGCGTCATACCTATGCGATATTCATGGATTTTTATTTCCTTTGGTACTCCGATGATCATACTGGTTTTTCCTTTTAAAATCAGACGATTATTCTGTTTGCCTGATGAGGGGGTAATAAGGAATTGTTAACATAGTATGGTTATGTTCTTGTAAAAGTTTAGTTTGTTCATTATAAAACAAATAGTGATTATCACTGTGTTTCATATCTAAGGTGGAAGGAAATGCTGGAAGAACAGATCAGACTCAGGGATTTGGATCGTATAGATAGAAACATCCTGAATGAACTGCAAAAAGACGGTCGCATCTCGAATGTTGAACTGTCTAAACGTGTGGGGTTAAGCCCAACGCCCTGTCTGGAGCGTGTAAGACGCCTGGAACGGCAAGGCTTTATCGAAGGTTATACCGCTATTCTTAACCCGCACTATCTGGAAGCCTCGCTGCTGGTATTCGTAGAGATCACGCTGCAGAAAGGTGCGCCGGATGTATTCGAACAATTTAACAAAGCGGTTCTTTCTTTAGAAGAAATACAGGAATGCCACTTAGTTTCTGGTGATTTCGACTATTTGTTAAAGACGCGTGTGCCAGATATGTCTGCATATCGTCGATTGTTGGGTGAAACTCTGCTGCGCTTACCAGGTGTGAGTGATACGCGCACCTATGTGGTGATGGAAGAGGTCAAACAGACCAGTCGTTTGGTCATTAACACCCGTTAAGAGTGAAGCCCGCGCTGTTGCTCGGGGCTTATACCCCTTCGTACTTGAAGTTGCAGCGTCGTTGACGGCGTTCACTCACCCCAATCACATAGCATCTCTATGCTCATGGGGATTCGCTCACTTGTCGCCTTGCTGCAACTCCAATTACTTTGGGTATATGTCATCATCCCGCGTAACAGAATTGTACCTACTTCCTCCACGACCGCTTATAATACGCCGCAGAATTCAAGTCTGAGCTCAGTTCTCTTTAATATCCTCAGACGCATAATTATCGCTTTCCAAGAAGGAGTATAGGTTTGGCTGCTGGAAAGTTTACGCCGATGTCAGGTTTACGGCGCGTTTTTGAGACGGGGTTAATAGTTTTAACGGTTGCCGCGTTGTTCATGCTGCTTTCATTAATTACTTACCATCCGTCTGATCCGGGCTGGTCGCAGACTGCATGGGGCGGCAAAGTGCATAACGCCGCAGGTAGCGCTGGCGCATGGCTGGCCGATCTGATGTTTTTTGTCTTCGGGGTCTTTGCTTATATTATCCCAGTGCTGGTCGTGATCATCGGCTGGGCTATTTTCAAAGCGCCATACCGCTTATTGGAAGTGGACTATTTTGCCTTAGGTTTACGCATTATCGGTTTCATTGCGCTGTTTCTGTCGATGTCAGCCATGGGCAGTATGAATTTCACTGATATTCATAACTTCTCATCTGGTGGTTTGATCGGTGACATGCTGTATACCGCGCTATTGCCGATCTTTGGCCAGTTAGGTACCACACTGGTGCTGCTGTGTCTGATTGCTGCCAGTATTACGCTCTTCACCGGTTGGTCATGGCTCATGCTGGCCGAAAAAATTGGCGAAGCGGTGACTGGAGTGTTGAATTTTATCTATACGCTGCCAAGTCGCATCGTTGGTTGGTTTGCTGGTAAAGCGGGTTATCAACGGGTGCAATCTGATGTGCATGATGATCATGATTCATTCACCGATGATGACGATGAGGATGATTTTATCCCGTCACCGGCTGGCGTTGATGAGAGCGTCATTCCCCAACGTGCGCCACGTTTTTCATTCAGCCGCAAACCGCCGGTTGCAGTACAAAACGATGATCTCGATGACGAAGACTATGAGGGTCCAACCCCTGCAACTGCAGAGCGTCGTGAGCCGGAATTTAATCTTAATCCGGTGAAGAATAACGCTGCTCGCAGTGAGCCTACTTTTACGGCCAGCTGGTCAGCCTTAGAAGATGATGACGACTGGGAACCCACAATGCCGTGGGCGACCGAAGATAAAGAGAGTAAACCGGTAGTAACTGCAACAGTGCAGCCTGCTGTTGTATCAAGTACTCCAGCTAGCGTTGCTGTACAACCAGTTCCGGTGGCACCAACTCCATTACAAGTCGCAGAGCAAGCTTTGCTAGATCGGGCGCGTAAAAAAGCGGCGATTGGTGATTTACCATCCTTTAATTTGCTGGAAACACCCCCACCGAAAGTGCAGATGATGAGCAAAGAAGAGCTCGATCGTATTGCCCGACTGGTGGAATCCAAGCTGGCTGATTACAACGTACAAGCTCGTGTGGTTGGCGTTTATCCAGGCCCGGTGATCACTCGTTTTGAGCTGGATCTGGCTCCGGGCATGAAAGCCAGCAAGATCACTGGGTTATCCCGCGATCTGGCGCGTTCACTCTCTGCCGTGAGCGTACGTGTGGTCGAAGTTATTCCGGGCAAACCTTACATCGGGCTGGAATTACCAAACCGTTACCGCCAAACAGTACATCTGCGCGAAGTCATCGACAGTGATGCTTTCCGCAATGCCAATAGCCCATTGACGCTGGTGTTAGGGCAAGACATTGCTGGCGAAGCAACGGTCGTTGATTTGGCCAAAATGCCGCATGTGCTGGTGGCGGGGACAACAGGTTCTGGTAAGTCAGTTGGCGTGAACGCCATGATTATTTCGATGTTGTATAAAGCCACACCAGAAGAAGTGCGCTTTATCATGATCGACCCGAAAATGCTGGAGTTGTCAGTCTATGAAGGTATTCCACATCTGCTGACTGAAGTGGTTACTGACATGAAAGACGCAGCCAATGCGCTGCGTTGGTGTGTGGGTGAGATGGAGCGTCGCTACAAGCTGATGTCAGTGATGGGCGTGCGTAACCTGAAAGGCTATAACGCGAAAATTGGTGCCGCACTGGATTCTGGCAACCCAATTAAAGACCCATTCTGGCGTCCGAATGACTCCTTTGAGGAAGAAGCACCGGATCTGGAGCGTTTACCGCATATCGTGGTGATCGTCGATGAATTTGCCGACATGATGATGATGGTTGGCAAAAAGGTAGAAGAGTTGATTGCACGTATTGCCCAAAAAGCGCGTGCAGCGGGTATTCACCTGATTCTGGCGACCCAGCGTCCGTCGGTCGATGTTATTACCGGGCTTATCAAAGCGAATATTCCGACCCGTATTTCGTTCCAAGTGTCGTCTAAAATTGACTCACGGACTATTTTGGATCAACAAGGTGCCGAAGCCCTGTTAGGTATGGGCGACATGCTGTATATGCCACCGGGGGATAATAACCCTGCGCGTGTGCATGGTGCATTTGTCAGTGATAATGAAGTGCATCGCGTGGTTGATGATTGGAAACTGCGTGGTGAACCAAACTACATTGATGAAATTCTGAATGGCGAGATCACGGCAGAAAATGCGCTGCCGGGTGAACAAACCAGCCGCGATGAAGATTTAGATCCGTTGTTTGATGAAGCCGTTGAGTTTGTCGTGGAGTCACGTCGTGGTTCTACCTCCAGCGTACAACGTCGTTTTAAAATCGGTTATAACCGTGCGGCACGTCTGATTGAACAGATGGAAGGCCATGGAATTGTCAGTGCACCGGGTAGTAATGGGCAACGCGAAGTGCTGTCACCAGCACCTATGAGAGACTGATATGACAACAATTGCGAAATGGTGTGCAGCGGGATTAACCGCTTGTGTCTGGTCACTGAGTTTCAATGCACTGGCCGATGACAGTGCGGTATTAAAGAAAAAACTGGCGAGTATTCGCCAGTTTAGTGCGCATTTTGAACAAGAAGTGACGGATGCACAGGGCAAACCTTTGCAAAAAGGCAGCGGTGAAATGGTATTGCAACGCCCGGACCATTTCCGCTGGGAAGCCAAACAACCCGATGACAACTTGATCCTGTCTGATGGTAAAGCAGTTTGGTTGTACGATCCGTTTGTTGAGCAGGTCACTGTGATGAGTTTAAGCAAAGCGGTGGTGAATACGCCGTTTCTGCTGATCTCCAGCACTGATGATAAAATCTGGAAAAATTACCTCATCGATCAAGATGGCTCGGCATTCACCATCACCAGTAAGCAAAAAGATCAGCGTATCGAATCATTGCGCATGGTGTTTGATGATAAAAACCATATTACCCGGATGGAAGTGAGTGAAGCTCAAGGCCAGCGCAGTGAATTTACACTGTCAGCCTTTAATGCCAACCCGACTATTAAGGCCGATACCTTCAACTTCAAAACACCGGAAGGTGTTACGGTTGACGACCAACGCTGATGAGCAATCTGTCGCTGGATTTTGCCTCTGATTTTCGCCCTCTGGCTGCGCGGATGCGGCCAGAGCGGTTAGATCAGTATATTGGCCAGAGCCATTTACTGGCGGAAGGTAAACCCCTGCGACGAGCGATTGAGGCCGGGCATTGTCACTCCATGATTTTATGGGGGCCGCCCGGCACAGGTAAAACTACCTTAGCCGAGCTGATGGCGCGTTATTGTCAGGCTGATGTCGAACGTATTTCTGCGGTGACATCCGGTGTAAAAGAGATCCGTGCTGCGATTGATCGTGCGAAAGACAACAGCTATCGCGGTCGTCGCACACTACTGTTTGTCGATGAAGTACATCGCTTCAATAAAAGCCAACAAGATGCTTTCTTACCGCATATCGAAGATGGCACCATCATCTTTGTCGGTGCCACCACCGAAAACCCCTCGTTTGAACTGAACAACGCGTTGTTATCACGTGCTCGCGTCTATCTGCTGAAACGTCTAACTGACGATGAGATTCAGCTGGTGGTTGAGCAGGCATTAACCGATCCCCGTGGATTAGCGGGCGAAGCGTTACAGTTCGAAGAAGGTGTATTAAAAGCACTGGTGCAGCTGGTAGATGGTGATGCGCGTAAAGCGCTGAACTACCTTGAACTACTCAACGATATGGTTGAAAGCCATGACGGTGTGAAACAAGTTGATCGTCATCTGTTGGCTGCTGTTTCCGGTGAAAAGGTGGCGCGTTTTGATAATCAGGGCGATGTTTATTACGATCTGATCTCTGCCTTTCATAAATCCATTCGCGGTTCTGATCCGCAGGCCGGGCTTTACTGGTATGCCCGTATTGTCGCCGCCGGTGGTGATCCGCTGTATGTCGCCCGTCGTTTGCTAGCGATTGCCTCGGAAGATATTGGTAATGCCGACCCGAATGCCATGCGGGTTGCGCTGGCTGCATGGGATTGCTTCGAGCGGGTAGGGCCGTCAGAAGGGGAACGTGCTATCGCACAGGCGGTGGTGTATCTGGCTTGTGCACCGAAAAGTAATGCGGTGTATGTCGCTTGGAAAGCGGCACTACAAGATGCCAAAACCCAACCGGATTATGAAGTGCCACCGCATCTGCGCAATGCACCGACGAAACTGATGGCATCGTTGGGGTATGGTGAGGAGTATCGCTACGCGCACAATGAACCGGGCGCCTATGCGGCTGGTGAGTGTTATTTCCCGCCCGAGTTGGAAGGGCGAGAATATTACCTGCCATCGGAACGCGGTGCCGAAAAACAGATCGCGCAAAAACTGAATTATCTGTCAGAGCTGGATGCACAAACCACTTTTCAGCGTTATCCAAAACCGCGCTAATAATAAAATCTGCACACTAGTGCACTATCAACACCTTCATAACTCTATCAAAATAGAATAATCCTTGTTTTGGCGTACCCGCCATCGACGGCTTTTGGTAAACTGCATGCATCGACGACGTCTATTTGGTCGCGGATCGGTTTATTCCTCCAATAATTTCGCATAACAGCAGGTTTATCATGCTTGATCCTAAATTTTTACGTGGTGACATCGAAGTGGCGGCTGAGCGTTTGGCTCTGCGTGGCTATAAACTGGATGTGGCTATGGTCACTGCGCTGGAAGAACAGCGTAAAGAACTGCAGACTCGTACTCAGGAATTGCAGGCAGAACGCAATGCCCGCTCGAAAGCGATCGGTGAAGCGAAGCGTCGCGGTGAAGATGTGGCCCCATTGATGGCGGAAGTTGGCACATTGGGCGATGATTTAGAACAGTGTAAAAAGCAGCAGGACGAGATCCTGGAAAAAATGCGTCAGATCGCTCTGTTGATGCCTAATCTGCCCGCTGATTCTGTACCAGTCGGTAAAGATGAAAGTGAGAATGTCGAAGTGCGCCGTTGGGGTTCGCCACGTCAGTTTGATTTTGAAGCCAAAGATCACGTTGCGGTGGGTGAAGCAAACGGCGGTCTGGACTTTGCTGTAGCGACTAAAATCTCCGGTTCTCGTTTTGTGGTGCTGAAAGGCCAAATCGCCCGTATGCATCGTGCGCTGGCGCAGTTCATGTTAGATCTGCACACTCAACAGCACGGCTACACCGAATGTTATGTGCCTTATCTGGTGAATGCCGATAGTTTGCTGGGTACCGGTCAATTACCTAAATTTGCCGAAGATCTGTTTCACACCGCGATCAATGGTGAAGGCGATGAAGAGGGCAAGGTGCGCAAGTTCTCGCTGATCCCTACAGCGGAAGTGCCATTGACCAACATCGCGCGCGATGAAATCTATGATGAAAAAGCACTGCCAATCAAAATGACCGCGCATAGCCCATGCTTCCGTTCTGAAGCGGGCTCTTATGGTCGTGATACCCGCGGTCTGATCCGTATGCATCAATTTGATAAAGTTGAAATGGTGCAACTGGTTCATCCGGAAAAATCATGGGATGCACTGGAAGAGATGACCGGTCATGCCGAGAAAGTGCTGCAGCTGTTAGGCTTACCATATCGTGTTATGGCACTGTGTACTGGTGACATGGGCTTCTCCGCGGCAAAAACTTACGATTTGGAAGTTTGGTTGCCTGCGCAGAATACCTATCGTGAGATTTCATCTTGCTCTAACTGTACTGATTTCCAGGCGCGTCGCATGCAAGCGCGTGTACGTGGTGCTGACAGCAAACCACAACTGCTGCATACCCTGAACGGTTCTGGTTTGGCCGTTGGCCGTACCTTAGTTGCCGTGTTGGAAAACTACCAGCAAGCCGATGGTCGCATTGAAGTACCGGAAGTGTTACGCCCTTACATGAGTGGCCTGACACACATCGGTTAATGATGTAGCTACGATTGAGATGATGTAACAAACAGAAAAGCAGACCGTTGCATTGGGTCTGCTTTTTTTATCCAAAAAATTGAACAGACCCAACCGACCGGGGGAAATATGGCTCAACATCGACAACTACGTAACAGCTTAATACTGAGTATGCTGCTATTAACTGGCTGTGCCAGCCATGCTGATGATGCGAAGCTGCAAGCTGATATGGTGATCTTGACGCAGAAGATGCAAGCACTGAATACGGAGTTAATTGCGCTAAAAGCCAAACAGGCCAAAGAACAACAGTTAAAAACTCAACAACTGAAAGCACAGCAATCGCAAATAGCGCAATAATTGAAATACAGTAAGCCGAGAATGGAAAACAGTGGATGAATCGTCAGGATGGGTTGAGATGCGAAGAGAAGAAATGGTGGCTATGACGGGATTCGAACCTGTGACCCTCGCATTATGAGTGCGATGCTCTAACCAACTGAGCTACATAGCCTTTGAGCTTTTAAATATGGCTGGGGTACCAGGATTCGAACCTGGGTATGACGGGATCAAAACCCGTTGCCTTACCGCTTGGCGATACCCCAACTGGAATATTTAAAATAGATGGCTGGGGTACCAGGATTCGAACCTGGGTATGACGGGATCAAAACCCGTTGCCTTACCGCTTGGCGATACCCCAACTGGAAAACTTTACATAATGATGGCTGGGGTGCCAGGATTCGAACCTGGGTATGGTGGAATCAGAATCCACTGCCTTACCGCTTGGCGACACCCCAAAAATGGTGGCTATGACGGGATTCGAACCTGTGACCCCCGCATTATGAGTGCGATGCTCTAACCAACTGAGCTACATAGCCAACACTCGTACAACTCAGCATTGCTGCTGAACTGTGCGGGGCGCATTATGCGTATATGCGCTGTTACCGTCAACCATTTTTTATGTAACCGTTCCTGTCTGCTTAAATCTTGGTCGGCAACCAGCAAATAGCGCAGCTTATCTGCTGGTTTTGTTGCAGTTTTAGCCATTAAGCAGCAAGACTTATGCGCCGAATGCCTCTTGCCATTCCTGATTAAACTGCACAAGTGCAGCATCGACTGCCGGGCTGCGTAACAGCTGTTCTGCCACATCAATGGGTAATGTCACGCTGGTACAGCCAGCCAGTAAACAATCCAACACTTGGCGCGGCGTTTTAAAGCTGGCGGCTAATACCTGACAGTGTGGGGCATGCAATGTCAGCAGTTGTTGTAACTCCTGCACGCACTTAATGCCGCTGCCACCTTGAGCATCAATCCGGTTCACGTAAGGCGCGACATAACTGGCGCCGGCTAATGCGGCCAGCAAACCTTGCATTGGGGAATAAACTGCGGTGCCCAGTGTTGGGATGTTGCGCTGTTTCAGTAATTTGATTGCTAACAGACCTTCTGGCGTCACAGGAATTTTGACTACCAGACGAGGGTCTAGTGTCTGCAACTGTTCTGCTTCTTTCACCATCTCTTCTGCGTTATCGGCCAGTACCTGCGCAAACAGCACATTTTCTGTACCAATAATGTTACGTAATGCTGGCAGCACAGTGGCTAACGGTTTACGTCCTTTTGCCACAATACTGGGGTTAGTGGTGACACCTTGAATGGGCATAAAGCGCGCTAATCGTTCAATGGCATTCAGGTCGGCACTATCAAGGTAAAACTCCATCATCTTCTCCTGTGATCTACTTTTCAGATCTCACTATATAAATATGAATCGCGATAAAGCTTGATTGAAATCAAAATAAACTTCGAATGAAAGTATTTAAATGAAATCGAAACGAAGCGACAGGATAAATTATGATCTGCAATCTGCAACGTTATGCCACCCATGATGGCCCTGGGATCAGAACGGTTGTGTTCATGAAAGGGTGCTCACTTAGTTGCCGCTGGTGCCAAAATCCGGAAAGTCGTTCGCGTAGTTTAGATCTGTTATATGACGAACGACTGTGTACTCAAGGGTGCCAGCGTTGCACGCAGCATAGTTCCTGTTTTAAACGTGAGGATAGCACTTCCTCGGTGACTATTTTGCGACACGGACTCACAGAAAATGAGATGCGATTGACAGCAGATGTTTGCCCGAGTGGTGCCATTTCTCTTTGCGGCGATGAGATGGATTCTGAGCAAATCATGGCACAAGTGCGTCGTGATAACGCGTTTTATCAGCGTAGTGGTGGTGGCTTGACTCTGTCTGGTGGTGAGCCGTTTATGCAGCCAAAACTGGCACAACAGGTACTGCAAACGGCTCATCAGGAAGGTATTCATACGGCCGTCGAGAGCTGTCTGCATGTGCCCTGGCATTACATAGAACCATCGCTGGAGTTCGTTGATGTGTGGCTGGTTGATCTGAAACACACAGATGCGGATAAGTTCCTGCAATGGACTGATGGTCGGCTACCTTTAATTCAACACAATATTGAAAAACTAGGCAAAAGCGGCGCCAACCTTTTATTTCGTGTTCCCATCATTACTGATTTCAACGATGACGAAATAACGCTGAATGCCATCATTCAACAGGCGGCTGCGCACTATCAACGTTTCGGCGGTAGTGGCGAAATTCATTTCCTGCCGTACCACACTTACGGCATGCACAAATACCATTTACTCGGGCTGGATTATGAATGTGCCCGGAAACCACTTGATCGACCCGAGTTATTGGCCTTTGCCGAGCAGCAAGCCAAAGCCTGTGGTCTGACTGCCATACTGAGGGGGTAATTATGACGGAACTTGACCTGACCACGTTATCTGCGCGTATTCGTGATCATAAATGGCGTTTAGTAGAGATCGTCAAACCGCCGGTTTGTACTGAGCGAGCTCGTCATTACACCGAAAGTTATCAGGATAATATAGATAAGCCGATCGTCGTACGTCGTGCGCTGGCACTGGCGCATCATCTGCAACAACGCACGATTTGGATCGACAATGATGAACTGATTATCGGTAATCAGGCCTCTCGTTTACGCGCGGCACCAATTTTTCCTGAATATACCGTTGGCTGGGTAGAAAAAGAGATCGATGAATTAGGCGATCGTCCCGGTGCGGGGTTTAGTGTTACGGCCGAAGATAAAGCTGCGATCCATCAATTAGCGCCTTTCTGGCGTGGGCAAACGGTACAAGATCGTTGTTATGGGCTGTTTACCGAAGAGCAGAAAGCCATTCTGACCAGCGGCATGATCAAAGCCGAAGGCAATATGACCTCGGGTGATGCGCATCTGGCGGTGGATTATCCGCAACTGCTTGAGCTGGGGATTCATGGGTTACAGGCAAAAGTCGCTGAACGGCGACAACGACTGGATTTAGCTGACTGGAATGATCTGCATCGTGAGCAGTTTCTGAAGTCGGTGGATATTACCTTACTGGCGTTGTCAGAACATATTCAACGTTATGCTGCACTGGCGCGTCAGATGGCCAGTCAGGAAAACAGAATTGAGCGCCGTGATGAATTGTTAGCGATTGCGGAAAACTGCGATTTGATCGCCCAACAGCCGCCGCGTACCTTCTGGCAAGCCTTGCAGTTGTGTTATTTCATTCAATTAGTATTGCAGATCGAATCTAACGGCCATTCAGTATCGTTTGGCCGCATGGATCAATATCTCTACCCTTGGTATCGCCGTGATGTGGAGTTAGAACAAACCTTACCACGTGAACAGGCGATTGAGTTGTTGCATTGCTGTTGGTTGAAGTTGCTGGAAGTGAATAAAATCCGCTCTGGTACGCATTCCAAAGCATCAGCCGGTAGCCCGCTGTATCAGAACGTCACGATTGGTGGTCAGCGTTGGCATCAGGGGGCGGCGGTCGATGCCGTGAACCCATTGTCATATACCATTCTGGAATCATGCGGTCGTCTGCGTTCCACACAGCCCAATTTAAGTGTGCGTTACCATGCTGGTATGAGCGATGATTTTCTCGAAGCCTGTATGGCGGTGATCCGCTGTGGTTTTGGCATGCCGGCCTTCAATAATGATGAAATAGTTATTCCGGAATTTATTAAGCTCGGTGTGGAAGTGGAAGACGCATATAACTATTCCGCCATCGGCTGTATTGAAACCGCGGTACCGGGTAAATGGGGTTATCGTTGCACTGGGATGAGTTTTGTCAATTTTGCCCGCGTCATGCTGGCGGCATTAGAACAAGGCAAAGACGCGACAACGGGGGAAACCTTCCTAGCACAGCCGCAAGGGCTCAGTTTAGGCAACTTCCATAATTTTGACGAAGTGTTAGCCGCATGGGATCGCCAGATCCGCTATTACACGCGCAAAACCGTTGAGATTGATTGTGTTGTCGATACGGTTTTGGAAGAAAATGCGCACGATATTTTGTGCTCGGCGTTGGTCGATGATTGTATTGAGCGTGGTAAAACTGCGAAGCAGGGTGGGGCGAAATACGACTGGGTATCCGGCTTGCAGGTTGGTATTGCTAATTTGGGCAATAGTTTAGCGGCAGTGCGTGATCAGGTGTTCAGCGGTAAATTGTCGCAACAGGAATTAGCGGCAGCATTGGGGAATGATTTTGCCGGTGAAGAGGGTGAAGCATTGCGCTTGATGCTGGCTAATCGGATCGCGAAATACGGTAATGATGATGATTCAGTTGATGATCTGCTGGTGCATGCCTATCAGACATTTATCGATGAAATTGGTCAGTTTCATAATACCCGCTATGGTCGCGGCCCGATTGGAGGTGGTTATTACGCTGGCACCTCTTCCATCTCTGCGAACGTTCCTTTTGGTGCAGGAACAATGGCAACCCCGGATGGTCGCAAAGCGCATTCGCCATTAGCGGAAGGGGCCAGCCCATCGTCCGGCACCGATAGCCATGGTCCGACGGCAGTCTTTAACTCACTGGGTAAATTGCCTACGGCAGCAATTCTGGGTGGCGTGCTGCTGAATCAAAAACTCAACCCAACGAGTTTGGAACAACCGCGCGATCGCCAGAAACTGATGGTGTTACTGCGAACTTTCTTTGAGGTACATAAAGGCTGGCATGTGCAGTACAACATTGTTTCCCGCGAAACCTTGTTAGCAGCGAAAGAGCATCCTGATCAATATCGGGATCTGGTAGTACGAGTCGCGGGCTATTCGGCGTTTTTCACCGCATTATCGCCGGATACTCAAGACGATATTATTGCGCGTACAGAACATACGTTGGCGTGAAGTTGAAAAGCGAAAAACCCCGCGTTGCGGGGTTTTTTATTAGAACAAATAAAATGTATAGCTACTGCGACAGTGAAAAATAGTAACAAGCATGTTTGGTGATGCCGAAGAATTCCTGCTGCTGTGGCGTTAGCTCTTCATGTGAAACGATACCGCTGATGGTGCGTTCATCATTTTGTAATGCAATCAGATCGACCCCTTCCTGCACCCGACCTTTCTCATAGGGCAATACCATTGGTTTTAACGGTGCTGATGGTTCACTCGACATGACCAATGCCAATGTACCATCACTTAAAGTGACAACGCTTCCTGGTGGATATACGCCTAATACTTTAATTAATAACTGAGTAAACTGGCTATCAAATTGCTTATTGGCTTTTTTATATAAACTGGCGATCACCTGATTGGGGTGTGCAGTGCCTAATCCATTACGCGGATGTAATTGCTCTTCGTAATAATCCACGACAGCTATCAGGCGGCTTAATGGCGCAATTTCACCATCTTTTAAACCTGACGGATAACCTGAACCATCGAGATATTCATGATGCTGTAGCGTGGCTTGACGGACTTCCGGCGTATAAGCCTTTAACTGAGTCAGTTGTTCAAAACCATATTGCACATGCAGTTTAAGATAATTGACTTCTGCTTTCGTCAGTTCAGAGCGTTTACGGCTGACCTGAGTGGGAATACGTAATTCACCAATATCGTGAACCAACCCGGCTAAACCGGCATCTTTAATTGCCAGTGGTTCCCAACCCGCTTCTCTGGCGATGAGCATGGCAATAAATGCCACATTAAGGCTGTGCAATAAGTGTGGGTCACCGTTACGAATCGAGCGTACTAAATGGAAACCAACCGACCCCTCTTGTTCTGCCAGACTGGTTGCAGCACTACGAACCAGTTCTGCGACAGTCGCTAATCCTTCGTCTGGTTTCAGATTTAATCGCGTCAGCGACTCACGCAATGGCGACAGGGCATTAGTATAGCTACGTTCTGCGTGCCGGATAGAGCGACGGGCGGCTTGTTGTTGTGCCTTATGGGGATCAGGAAGTGTGATTTCTGGTTCAACAACGGGTTCTTCAGGTTCTGGCGGCGCAGGTTCTTCTTCAATAATAACGCTTTTGGCTAGATCGACAGGAATCGCTCTGACACCCAGATCGCGCAATATTTGCAGCTGTTCTTCATCTTTAATACGAAATGAGCTAAACAGAAACGGATGATTTTTCCAGCCAAAAGGCAGAACAACATAATGACCGATTTTAAGTTGATCAATAGAAAGAGGTGTTGTCTGACTCATTCGTTATTTGCTCTCGCCGTTACAGACTAATTTTTCAGAAATATATTTATAGTATTAACTGAATAATAACAACAGCGACTTTATTTTTATTATGGGAGCGCAAAATTATCTAAAAAAAATGCCCGCAAAAATACGGGCATTTTCAACGAAAGGGGATTTTTAGACGTTGAACAGAAATTTAGACGTTAAATAAAAAGTTCAGTACGTCACCATCTTTAACGATGTAATCTTTACCTTCTGCACGCATTTTACCGGCTTCTTTCGCACCTTGTTCACCTTTGTAGGTGATGAAGTCGTCAAACGCGATAGTCTGCGCGCGGATAAAACCTTTTTCAAAGTCGGTATGAATTTTACCGGCAGCTTGTGGTGCGGTGGCACCGACTGGAATAGTCCAGGCGCGCACTTCTTTTACACCGGCAGTGAAATAAGTCTGCAGATTCAGCAGTTCATAACCTGCACGGATCACACGGTTCAGACCTGGTTCTTCCAAACCCAGTTCTGCCATGAATTCAGCGCGGTCTTCTTCTTCCATTTCAGCTAAGTCAGCTTCGATAGCGGCACACACTGGCACAACCACAGAGCCTTCTTTAGCGGCAATCGCGCGTACCTGATCCAGATAAGGATTATTTTCGAAACCATCTTCATTGACGTTAGCAATGTACATGGTTGGTTTCAGGGTCAGGAAGCTTAAATAACGGATCACCATTTTTTCTTCAGCACTCAGATCCAGTGCGCGCAGCATGCCAGCTTGTTCCAGTTGTGGCAGGCATTTTTCCAGCACTTCCAGTTCCGCTTTGGCGTCTTTATCACCGCCTTTGGCTTTTTTCTGGATACGCTGAATCGCGCGTTCACAGGTTTCCAAATCAGACAGGGCTAATTCGGTATTAATGGTGTCGATATCGTCAGCCGGATCAACTTTACCTGCAACGTGGATGATGTTGTCATTTTCAAAACAACGCACCACGTGACCAATCGCTTCAGTTTCACGAATGTTGGTCAGGAACTGGTTACCCAGACCTTCACCTTTGGAGGCGCCTTTTACCAGACCTGCGATGTCCACGAATTCCATGGTGGTCGGTACAATACGTTGTGGTTTGATGATCTCAGCCAGTTGATCCAGACGTGGATCAGGCATAGGAACCACACCGGTATTCGGTTCGATGGTACAGAACGGGAAGTTGGCAGCTTCGATACCAGCCTTAGTCAGCGCGTTGAACAGGGTGGACTTGCCTACGTTTGGCAAACCGACGATGCCGCATTTAAAACCCATAGTGGTTGATTCCTCAATATCAGGCGGTAGCCTTGAAGCTGTGTAAGCGATTCATGGCTTTGGTCATATCATTAGTGAATAGTATATCAGTTGCGCGCACGGCTTCATCCAGTGCGTCGTCAATCAGTTGTTGTTCTGCCTTAGGTGCTTTGGTCAGCACAAAACCAACAACTTGTTCTTTTGTTCCGGGGTGGCCGATACCTAAACGCAGGCGGTGGAACTGATTGTTATTGCCCAGTTTATTGATGATATCTTTCAGGCCATTATGCCCACCATGGCCACCGCCTTGTTTAAACTTGGCGACACCCGGCGGCAGATCTAATTCATCATGTGCCACCAGAATGGCTTCTGGCGGGATCTGGAAAAATTTAGCCAACGCGACGACAGATTTTCCGCTCAGGTTCATAAACGTAGTCGGGATCAGTAAGCGGACATCATGCCCGTTGATCTGAATGCGCCCGGTCAGGCCAAAATATTTTGGATCTTCCCGCAGGCTGCCATTATAACGGGCAGCCAATTCGGCCACATACCAAGCACCGGCATTGTGGCGGGTTTGGGCGTATTCTGGGCCGGGGTTTGCTAATCCAACAATCAGCTGTATGGGTTGAGTCATCTCGAATACCGTTTCGGCTGGTATAAAGAAAACTGGCCTTTATCAGGCCAGTTGCAGCGGAATGTCTTTACTGGTGCGAACAATGTTGTTCTGTGCATCCAGATAAACCAATCGCGGTTTATGCTGGGCGACTTCATCCTCAGTCATCGGGCCATAGGCACAGATGATGATGCGGTCACCGACAGCAGCTTTGCGTGCAGCAGCACCATTCAGGGAGATCATGCGGGAACCGCGCTCACCAGAAATAGCGTAAGTGGAAAAACGCTCGCCATTTTCAATGTTGTAGATATCAATCGCTTCATATTCGACGATACCGGCAGCATCCAGAAAGTCCTGATCGATTCCACAGGAGCCTTCATAATTCAGTACCGCATGGGTAACGCGGGCCTGATGCAGTTTGCCTCGCAGCATGATTCGTTGCATTGCTTTTTCCTTACATTACACGGCTTCGGTGTGGCAGAGATCACACCAGCGGCGCGACTATAAACTATCTGGTGGTTGCGCGCAAATTGACCACTAAATTATCAATCAAACGGGCCCGATTACCTAACCATGCCGCCATGAGCACCACGGCCTGCGTGCTTTGTTCACTCAGTGGTAACAGGCTATCGGCATCAACAATATCAATTGCATCGGTACGGAAACCAGCTGCATTCAGTTGGTCAGCCGCTTCGCTGATCAATGCTGGAATGGCATTTTGTCGGGCCGGTAATTGCTCGCCGATCCATGACATTACCTTTGCCAGTGTTGGCGCAATAACACGTTCTTCCGCGGTCAGATAACCATTCCGAGAACTCAGCGCTAATCCGTCATCGGCGCGCACCGTTGGTACGCCAATAATGTCGATGGGCATCGCCATATCTCGTACCATTTTACGGATCAGCGCGAGCTGCTGGTAGTCTTTTTGACCAAAACAGGCGATATCGGGCTGAACCAGATTAAATAGTTTAGTCACTACGGTGCTGACACCGCGGAAATGACCCGGGCGCATAGCGCCTTCCAGCAGTGAGGATATACCGGGAACTTCGACGAAGGTTTGTGTTTCCAGCCCTTGCGGATACATGATGGCGGGCGTCGGTGTAAATACGGCAGCCACACCTTCTTGTGCCAACAAGGCGCAATCTTCATCCAGCGTGCGAGGATAATTGACTAAGTCTTCTGCTCGATCAAATTGCATCGGGTTGACGAAAATACTGACAATCACCACGTCGGCATGCTGTTTGGCTTCACGTACTAACGTGAGATGACCATGGTGCAGATTGCCCATGGTCGGGACAAACGCGATACGTTTGCCCTGTTGACGAAATTCTCGGATAGCGGCGCGCAGGGCGTCGATCTGTTCTGTGACTAACACGATCGGACTTCCTTAATTGAAGGTATGTTCAGCGGCAGGGAACTGGCCGTTTGCTACTTGTTCCACATAAAGTTCGATGGCTTTGCGAATATCGCCGGTTTCCGCCAGAAAGTTTTTACTGAATTTAGGGATGTAACCGGTAGTGACACCGATGGCATCTTGCATCACTAATACCTGGCCGTCGGTCTGCGCACCAGCGCCAATACCGATCACCGGAATGCGCAGAGCTTTGGTGATGCGTTCTGCCAATTGATCAGGAATACATTCCAGCACCACCATTTGCACACCGGCGGCTTGCAGGGCCAGTGCATGATGATAAATCTCTTCAGCGCGTTGTGCGTCACGGCCTTGAATACGGAAGCCACCAAACAAATGCACGGACTGCGGTGTTAAGCCCAAATGGGCGCACACGGGGATACCATTGCGGTTCAGTTGTTTGACGGTGTCACACAACCAGTCACCACCTTCAATTTTCACCATCTTGGCACCAGCCGCCATGAGGCGACCGGCATTGAGGCAGGCCGATTTCACATCGCTGTAACTCATGAATGGCAGATCAGCAATCAGTAATGCGTTTTGCACGCCACGCGCCACGTTGGCGGTGTGATATACCATGTCATCCACGGTGACTGGCAGTGTGTCACTATGACCTTGCACAACCATGCCCAGTGAGTCACCGACCAGAATGGAATGAACACCTGCATCGTCAAACAGACGTGCGAAGGTGGCATCATAAGCGGTCATCATCGCGATTTTTTCACCGCTTTGTTTCATTTTCTGAATCTGGGTCAGGCTTATTTTGCTCATAGTGACTCCTGTGAAACTAAGATTATTCTGGTAAGCGGAACAGCGCTGTATGATCACAGGCTGCAGCCAGTTCGGCTAATTGACTTCCATCCGGCAGCGTCAGGTGTGGTGCTAAATCGAATAGCGGCACCAAGACAAACGCGCGTTGTTTCATTCCATAATGAGGAATGGTCAGACGTTCATCATCAATGATATTTTGACCATAAAGTAGGATATCCAGATCCAGTGTGCGTGGTCCCCAACGTTCATCCTTACGCACCCGACCTTGTTCCAACTCAATACGTTGTAATTCGTCTAACAGGGCATGCGGTGCCAGCGATGTTTGCAATCTGGCAACGGCATTAATGTAATCGGGTTGATCCTGCGGGCCCATCGGTGATGAGCTATACAGCGGCGAACAGGCGAGTAGTTCTGTCGCTGGTATGCTTTGTAATGCCGCGATAGCTCGCAATATCTGCGCTTGAGTTGCGCCAGATTAGCGCCCAGCGCGACAAAAACTTCAGTCATGGTTACGTTGGCCAGCTTGCTGCGGATAACGGCGACGACGGCGTGGACGTTTCCGGGCTGCATGTTCTTCACTTTGCGGGCGTTCACTGCTTACTGCTGCGATTACAGTTGCAGTTTGTGCAACCGGGCGCGGGGTATGCGTGTGTTCCGGACGGATGAATTCGTGTGTTTGTTGGTAATCTTGCCACCATGCCACGATATCGCGGAAGCGCGGTTCCACTTGCGCGCGCAGTTCCAGAAAGTCGAATGCCGCACGGAATTTAGGCTGAGCAAACAGTTTTTCCGCCCGCTTGCCGGAGTAACGCGGCAGACGTTCCTGCAGTAACCAGATCTCCCGTACATCGCTGGTAAAACGACGTGGGATCGCCACGGTGTGGATTTGTTGTTCAATCGCTTCGTTCATCGCCATCTGCATCGCATCCTGGAACGGCAGATTACTTTCGTTGCTGATTTCGCGCTGACGCAGAGCAACTACACCCCACAATAAGGTGGCGTAAAAGAACGTTGGTGTCACCGGTTGATCGGCTGCCACTCGTTTATCAGAACCGGCGAGCGCTTTTTCCAGAAAGCGTTCATACGCAGAATTACCTTCTGGCGTCAGCAGTTTTCCAGCTTGTGGGAACAATTGCTGGAACAGGCCAAATTTGCGCAAAAGGTGATAGGTGCTTAACGCATAGCCGGCGAGGAACAGCTTGATGGTTTCTTCAAACAGCCGCGCAGACGGAATATCTTGCAGCAGCGGTGCCAGTCGAGGAATTGGCTCAGCACTGCGTTCGCTGATGGTCAGACCTAATTTGGCCGCAAAGCGGATTGCCCGCAGCATGCGCACCGGGTCTTCACGATAGCGGGTTTCCGGATCGCCAATCAGCTCCAATTTACCGGCTGCCAGATCGTTCAAGCCACCATGAAAATCGTGCAGGGAAAAATCTTTGATGTTGTAATACAAGGCGTTAACGGTAAAGTCGCGACGTTCAGCATCTTCTTCGATGGTGCCGTACACGTTATCGCGCAACAACATGCCTTCTTCTGATTGTTCAGCAATGTTTTTGCTGGTATTCACCTGATGGTGATGCCCGCGGAAGGTGGCAACTTCGATAATATCGCGGCCAAACACAATGTGTGCCAGACGGAAACGACGGCCAATCAGACGGCAGTTATTAAATAATTTACGGATCTGCTCTGGGTGAGCATCGGTCACCACATCAAAGTCTTTGGGTATTTTTCCCAGCAAAATATCGCGTACACCACCGCCAACCAGATAGCCCTGATAACCCGCTTTGTGCAAACGATAGAGCACCTTCAGTGCATTTTCACTGATCATACTGCGAGAGATGCTGTGCTGATCGCGGGTTAAAATACGGCGCGGTGAGTCTGCAGCAGGAGCAACCTTAGTTGCCAGTGGCGCAGGTGCGCGAGGCTGACGTTTCGGCTTTTCTGCTGAGGGAGTGACTTGCTTCGTTTGTGGCGTGGCTGGTGTCTCTTCTTTACCAAGCACTTTGCGATACAAATTGGCGATATGGGAAAAAATAGTACACCTCGGGATTTCTGACACAAAAAAAGAGCGGGCGGTATGATAGCGCACCACAGCGTAAATGCGAACATCAGGGCGGGCAGATCACACTATTTTAAGGTACAACAAGAAAGTATGACGCTGATTCTGCAGTTTGACACACTTTTACCATCATTAAACGGCAGACTAATATTCGGTTCAGGTCGGGGTCAGCTCAACTGACTATGAAGGAATGGAGAATACATGAAAATCTGGCATTGGATAGTATTGAGCGCAGTTATTGGTGTCGTTGGTTACCGCATTTCTTTAAATCAGCAGACCCCAACCACGCCGTCAGTTCAGCGGGCAACCCAGGTTGTTGTCGCACCGGTTAAAAGAGAAGACTTTAAAGCGGGCTGGCAAGCGGTCGGGCGGGTAGTTGCCAAATCTTCGGTGGAATTAAAACCCCGTGTTGAAGGCCAAATTGCCCGAATTTTATTTAAAGAAGGTGCTTTGGTTACTGCCGGACAGGTCTTGATTGAGTTGGATGACAGTGATTACCGCAATAAATGGCAACAGGCAAAAGCGGTGCTGGCACATGATCAGGCATTATTGAAGAAAGCGCAGGCGGATCTGGCCCGGGCCACTGTTTTACTGCAGAAAAAGTTCATTTCTGAGGCGGATATGAACAGTGCACAAGCAGCGGAACAATCAACTGCCGCATTGGTTCAACAAGATAATGCCAGTTTAGATATTGCCTCACGCAATCTTGAGTACACACGGATTAAAGCGCCTTTCAGCGGTCGGGTGGGGGCACATTTAGTCTCTGTTGGGGCGACTGTGCAGGCATATAGCACTGTGTTGACGTCGTTAAATCAACTTGATCCTATCGCCGTGAGTTTTTCCTTACCGGAGAAAAACCTGAGTGATCTGCAACTGGCGTTGCGTAAGGGGGGGCTGGAGGTTACCGCCCAGGTGAATGCCGGTACGTTGACCGAGCAGCGTCATGGACAGGTTTCATTCCTCGATAATAATGTCGATAGCAGCAGTGGCAGTGTTGCCCTGAAAGCAGATTTTGCTAATCCGCATGGTGAATGGTTGCCAGGGCAATATATCACGGTGAAATTAGCGCCACGCACACTGTCGCAAGTGTTAGTTGTACCAAGTCAGGCGTTACAGCAAGGGCCGGAAGGCTTGCAGTTATTTGTTGTTATCAAAGGGATCGCACAAAAAATAGCGGTCGAGGAATTAGCGACTAATGATGGCTGGAGTGCTATTCAGGGCGAACTGCAGCAAGGCGATCTGGTGGTTACAGAAGGGCAGTTCCGCTTGAACGATGGATCTCCGCTTACCGTTGCGCATAATCGTGCTGCCAACAACGTGGTTAAATCTGCTGGCAAGGAGTAAACGTCATGCAAATTTCCATGCTATCTATTCGCCGTCCAGTAATGACCTGCCTATTGATGGGTTTTTTTACCCTGTTTGGTGTATTGGCTTACCGGGCATTACCGGTCAGCGAATTACCGCAGGTCGATTTTCCGACCATTAACGTATCGGCCAGTCTGTCAGGTGCCTCGCCGGAAACCATGGCAGCAGCGGTGGCAACGCCTTTGGAAGGGCAACTGGCAACCATTTCAGGTATCGACAACATCAGCTCCACCAGCTCGCAGGGTACTACCAAGATCACGATTCAGTTTAATCTGGAGCGGGATATTGATGGTGCCGCGTTAGATGTGCAAAGTGCGATCAGTGCGGCACAGCGTAAGCTGCCGAAAAACATGACATCAACGCCATCAATGCGGAAGTCGAATCCGGCTGATGCGCCGATTTTCTTTATCGCTTTGCATTCTGATACCTTGCCGATTTCGACAGTGACTGAATATGCGGAAAGCAAGTTAGCTCAATCGTTATCCATGTTACCGGGGGTGGCGCAAGTCGGGGTATTTGGTTCAAAACCGTATGCGGTGCGTATTCAGGCTGACCCTGACAAACTGGCGGCGCATGATCTTGGGCTAGATGAATTAGCCACCGTTATCGCCAATAATAATGTGAATGATCCGATTGGCGATCTGGATGGTGAGCATCGCAGTTTAAGTCTGCAAAGTAACGGCCAGCTGGAAAATGCAGCAGCTTATCGCAAGCTGGCGGTCGCTTATCGCAACGGTGCTCCGCTCTATTTATCGGAAGTGGCCAATGTACTCGATAGTGAAGAGAACACGCGGGTTGCCAGTTGGTTCGTCGATAAACCGGGGGTTATTCTCGCTATTCAGCGTCAACCGGGGGCGAATACTATTAGCACCGTTGATGCGGTGCGTCATGCGTTACCACAATTCCAGACAGTTCTTCCCGATTCTATCCAGATGGACATTCTTTATGATCGCAGTGAATCGATCCGATCATCGATTCATGATGTGCAATTCACGTTGTTACTCTCGTGTGCGTTGGTTGTATTGGTGATATGGCTGTTCCTGCGCAATTTATCAGCCACCGTGATCCCAGCGCTGGCAGTGCCATTATCGGTACTCGGCGCGGTGCCGGTGATGTATTTGCTGGATTACAGTCTGGATAACTTGTCATTACTGGCACTGACGCTGGCCGTCGGCTTTGTCGTCGATGACGCGATAGTCATGATGGAAAATATCGTCCGTCACATGGAACAAGGTATGAGTGCCATGCAAGCGGCGCGTAAGGGCGCGCGGGAAATCGGTTTTACCATTCTATCAATGACGCTATCGCTGATTGCGGTATTTATTCCATTGCTGTTCATGGGCGGTTTGATGGGGCGACTGCTGCATGAGTTCGCTGTCACCATCAGTGCCGCGATTGCGGTGTCGGGCCTTATTTCGCTGACTTTGACACCGATGTTGTGCAGCCGGGTATTACGGCCACAACATGAGATGAAAACCCCCGGTCGTTTTTCCCAATGGCTGGAACGGGGATTCAATGCTTTAACAGAAAACTACAGTCTTT
>Ga0183099_1000410_pt1 | contig 32359 bp, 31 predicted proteins | sample Biomet1_FD_127788 | JGI IMG/M metagenome (GOLD analysis project Ga0183099, IMG submission 127788) | Microbial communities from bioreactor (seeded with anoxic lake sediment) at LBNL, California, USA - Biofuel metagenome 1 | ecosystem: Engineered > Bioreactor > Anaerobic > Unclassified ...
AGCCTTCTACCGCCAGGAAATGGAGCGTTTCCGCGCCATCTTCCACAAGCCGGTGATCTACTCCAGCTGGGATTGGACCTTCACGGTGGAAGACGCCATGCACCACGCGGGTTTTGCCACCTACGAGGAGCAGGCCGAGGCTTTGGCCGTGAAGCGGAGCATGAAGTGGTAAGAGGGAGACGCGCCCCCTTGTTTTGACCCAACGCGGCGGCTCGGTTTCGGGCCGCCGCTTTTTTTCACCAAGGAGATTCCATGCGCAAGATCGTCCTGTGCCTCGTGACGCTTCTTTTCCTTGGCGCCTGTGCGCCGGCCATGCCCCGCGACCAGGTGGCGCAAGTGCTGCGCGATAATCCGCAGCTGGTGTTCGACGCCCTGAAACGCGACAAGGCTCAGCTTGTCGATGTGCTGAATGCCGCGGTGCAGGAGCGTGATAGCCAGGACCGTTTGGACAGCATTGCGCAAGGTTTGGCAAATCCCCTGAAGCCGGAACTGGCGGCGGGAAGACCGTTTTGGGGAGCGGCGGACGCCCCGGTCACCATCGTCGAGTATTCCGACTTCCTGTGCGGCTATTGCGCCCAGGGGGCCAGCACCATGCAGGAGCTTCTGCGCCGCCGCTCCGGACAGGTCCGGTTGTATTTCAAGCACTTTCCGGTTCGGCCCGGTTCACTGGAACCGGCTGTGATGTTCGAGGCCCTGGCCATGCAGGACCAGGCCGTGGCCTGGAAGTTCGGCGAACTGGCGTTTGCCAATCAGCAGGCCCTGGCCGATGGCTCCGGCAAGGGAGTGGCCGCGCTTTTGACCAGCGCCGCCGCAGGCGCCAAGATCGATCAGGTGCGGCTTAAGAAGGACATGGAAAGCCCGGCCATGCGCGCCCGCATTGAGGCCGACGTGGCTGAGGCCAAGCGCTTCGGCGTCGAGGGCACGCCGACCTTTGTGGTGAACGGGGTGCTGGTGCGCGGCGCTTTGTCCATTGGGGAATTTGAGGAATTGCTGGGGCTGGTGATGCCGAAGAAGTAACAGCCTCAGGGCGGCGGGGCGCTAGTCGAAAGCCGGGTGCTTCAGCTCCGCGTCGATCTGATCGGCATCGGGCGCATTGTAGCGCACCAGGTTGCGCAGATGGTAGAAGCTTTGCTCGTCCATGGGCAGGAAGTCGATGGCGACGCCGGTCGTGTCGCTGCGGATGACCTTGCATTCAATCTCGATGACCGCGTCTTGCGAGAGGGGGATGCGCACAACGCCTGCTGCGCCGGTTTTGACGTTGGCCTCGGGCACGGCAAGAAGCCCCTTGAGGCTGATGTTGCAGATGAGCAGTTGCACAGCCGGGCCTGTGCCGGGGGTGAAGCTGGCGGCGAGGTGCATATCGACCCTGCTGCGGCGGCGGCGGTTCGCGTCCATCTTCCCCTTCCTTGCGTTAGACTCGGCAACCGGACTGTGCCGACAGTTATATGCCTTCGGGAGTCACATACGCTATGGCTGTTCTCTTGGGAGCCGTCAAGTGCGGCGGGTGCGCAGAACGTGCATGTTCGGCAGCAGTATGCCCGCAAGAATAAGCGCCATGCCGCCCACCTGAACGGCCACGACGTCTTCGCCCAGGAGCAGGGCGGAAGCCAGCACTGTGGTGATGGGCTCGAGGGTGGAGCAAATGGACGCGCGCGCGCTGCCGATGAGCTCGACCGAGCGGTAGAGTAGGGTCACGGCCAGGGCGGTGGGAATGACCCCCAGCGCCAGTGTGAGCAGCTTGGCCGAGGCGTCCAACTGCAAGAAGCCTATGGGCGGGCTCATGACCGTATAGACGAGAGCGGCGGCAAGGACGCAATAAAAGGAGATGGTGCGCGGGTTCTCTCCGCGCAGCAGCACCTCCAGGCAAATGAGATAGAACGAGAAAATGAGCATGGAGCCCGTGGCCAGAGCTAGGCCGGTTTGGCTGATGCTGCGCAGGAAGGCGTCATAGAAGACCAGCCCGCAGCCCGCCACCAGAAGCGACAGCGACAGGGCCACGATGCGGTCCAGCCGGGTTTTGAAGAACAGGGCCGAGAGCAGCGTCACCGCCACGGGGTAGAAGTAGAGGATGAGCGAGGTCGTGGCCGCCGGGATGTACTTGAGCGAGGCCATGAAGGACATGCTCTGCACGGGGTAGAGCACGATGCCGAGGAACCCGGCCTTGAGGAGGGTCTTGGGCTTGGCGCGCAGCACCTGCCTGTCCATGATGGCGAAGTAGAGCAGCAGCAGCACCGCGCCGAAGCCGAAGCGGTATTGCAAAATCTCGCCCGTGGCGAAACCCTTGGCGTAGGCCAGCTTGCCCAGCACGGCCAGCATTCCGAAGCACACGGCCGAAGCCACGGCGCACAATATCCCTGAGAGCGAACCCACAAAACCTCCACTTTAGAGCGTGGCCAGTGGGCTACGCCAAGCGAACCGAAGATGCAAGGGAGCTAGCGCTCCGTGCTGAAGGTGTACTTGAGCGCAAAAGGTTCGCCGTCTCCGGTGGGGGGGACGTTGACCTCGAATTCCAGCGCACCGGCAGAGGCCTTTGTCCATTTCTGCGAGGCGCTCTCCACCTTCCACTTGCCGGGAATCTGCTCCTGCAGGGTGACGCGCTGGGCTTGCTTCTTCGCATTGGTGACGTGCAGCTCCCAGGTGACGCGGTAGCTGTTCTTCCCTGTCTTTTCGTACTCGGTCATCACGCGCTCGACGTTGACGTCGAACACTTTGCCAAGGCGCACATTCACAGGCGCGCCAACCGGGATGTGGCTCAACGATTCAGTTCCCAGGGCGTAGCGCGCGCCGTCATCCTCCTGAATGGCGCGCAGGGTGCCCTTGGGCAGGGCCAGGCCTAAACCCGAGGCCTCCGTGTTCCGAAAAGACAGCATGACCTCAAGCGTCTGCTTGATGGGCTCGGAGGGCTGATTGTAGGGAAGGGCCTGCGCCGTGCCGAGCAGTTTGCGGGTCAGGGGCACCGTGGCGGATTTGAAAAGCTCCACCCGGCGCGACTGGTTGTCGGCCAGGTTCACGGGATGCTTCAGGTGGTAGATGTGGTATTCGAACAACGCATCGCCCATGGTCGATTCTTCGATCTCATTGCCGGCCTTGAACACGGCCCTGGCCATGGCGGGGCTGGCCAAGGACATGGTGTCTCGCGTGGTGGCGACGCTGTTGGGGTCGCCGGCCAAGAGGGCCACGGAGGCCTTGTCGAAGTCCTTGCCTGATTTGTTGGTGAGGGTGATCCAGCCGGAGAGCAGGCCGCTTGTGGCGTTATTGTTGATGCGCAGCACATAGTCCATGCTCCAGCCGATTTCGCCTGTCATGTATGAGATGTCGACCTTTTGCAGGGCCGGACCGGTGTTGATGAAATCAAACGACACCTGGGGCAGGGCGTTCAGCGCCGCGGGGATACCCGGGTAGAGGATGGCGTCGACCGGGCCGCAATACACCTGTCCGTCGACGAGAAAGATCGCTGGCTCCTGCGTGCTGAGCACTGTGGCCGCTTTTTGGATTCTGCCGTCGCGGGTTTTGCCGTCCGGCACGACGATGGTGACCTGTTTGCCAAGGTAGGCGTGCAGCAGGCTGCCGGAGTTCAGGATCCCGTCGTTTTGTGCGATGCCTTGAATGACGAGGGAACTGGGCGAGACGGCCCGCACTTGCAGGGTGTTGGCGATCAGGCTGCCGGGCAGATTCGGCAATGCAAAGGTTCCTGAACCGTTGGGCAGGGGCAGTGGGCGCACCTCGCTCACCAGGGCCTGGCCATTTTGTTGCACAACCATGTGGATGGCGTCTTTTTCCACAGCCCATAGCTTGGTTGGGAGCAGGGATATGGCAAGAAGTGCGAACGCAAGAATCTTCATGTCTGCCTCCGGCTACGAATTTGCTGCTGTTGTCGTCCATGCTCATGGGCCTAACAGCTTTGGTAGCGATGTCGAGCCTTTCAACTGAGTATTTGAGAATGTCATGATTTTTTCTAACAAAAAGGATTACAAGATATTTTTAGAATTGCAAATGAAGACTTTACAAAGGGGCGTATCTTGATTCAATAATATTTCCGGCAGTAAGGGCCACCGTAAGCGAAACGGGTCGGAGTCGGAAATACGCAATTTCACGGAGCCCTCAGGAGAAACGTTTTTATGTTTGCGATCATCGGCGTCTTTGTGGTTCTCGGCTGCGTCATCGGCGGCTTCCTGATTGAAGGCGGCCCCATCGGTGTGCTTGTGCAGCCCGTTGAACTGCTCATCATTGGTGGAGCTGCCGCCGGGTCGTTTTTTATCGCCTCCCCGAAAAGCGTCATCTTCGGCACCATGAAAAAGGCCCTCAAGGTTTTCACCGCCTCTGAAGCCAGCAAGCAGACGTATCTAGACATCTTGAGCGTTCTCTACACGCTTATGAACATGGCCCGGCGCGATGGCATTGTCTCCATTGAGCAGCATGTGAATAAGCCTGATGGAAGCGCTGTTTTTACGAAATATCCCGCTATCTTGAAGAATCATGAAGTGCTCGATTTCATCTGCGACAACTTCAAGGTGCTCCTTGCCGGCAATATCGAGCCCTACCAGTTCGAGTCGGTCATGGACATCGACATGGCCGCTTCGCACAAGCACGAGGCCAACACCCCCGCGGCCATCAACAAGGTGGCCGACTCCCTGCCTGGTCTGGGCATCGTGGCCGCCGTTCTCGGCATCGTGCTCACCATGGGCAAGATCAACGAACCGCCAGAAGTGCTGGGCCACAGCATCGGCGCGGCCCTTGTCGGTACCTTTCTGGGCATCCTCATGTGCTACGGCTTTGCCGGGCCCATGGCCCAAAATCTTGAGTATCAGGTGAAGGAGACCCACACCATGCTTGAGGTCGTGAAGGCCGGGCTTGTGGGATTCGCCAGCGGTTTTCCGCCCATGCTTGCGGTAGAGGCGGCGCGCCGCGCCGTTTCGGGCCCGGTCCGACCCAGCTTTGAAGAGCTGGAAGGAGCCTTGAAGGGTGGCCAAAAGTAAGGGCGGCAGCACCATCATCATCAAGAAGGTGGTGGGCGGAGGGCACGAGGCGCACCACGGCGGCAGCTGGAAGGTGGCCTACGCCGACTTCGTCACCGCCATGATGGCCTTTTTCCTGCTCATGTGGCTCATTGCTGCGCTCAAACCGCAGCAAAAGGAATCTCTCGCCATCGTCTTCAAGGACTCCCGGCACGATTCCAAGGGAGACATGAAGCAGGCCGTCAGCACCTTTATTCCCAAGGACGCCAAGGTCGGCGTGGCCGATATGGATCTTTCGCAGCCCGACCGCGTAAAGTACGAAGTGGCCATGATGGTGAAGGAGCTGCTGGCCCAGGAAAAAGAGCTGCAGGCCAACTCCGGGCTCAGTTCTGACAATGCCGGCGTGCTCATGCAAGTGAACAACTCCGTGATGTTCGCGTCAAACTCCGCCGTGCTCAAGCCCGGGGCCGCGAAAATTCTTGACGGCGTCACCAACATCCTGCTGGCCCAGAAGGTCAGTTTGGTCATACGCGGCCATACGGACGACACGGAGACCGGCAACGGCCTCTATCCTTCGAAGTGGGAGCTTTCGGCTGCGCGCGCCGCTGCCGCCTTGCGCTATATTTTGGCCAAGGGCAACGGCGCCATTGCCGCCACGCGTCTGCGCGCCGCTGGCTACGCGGACAGCCGCCCCTTGGTGCCTGTCATAAACGACGAGAACCGCGCCGTGAACCGCCGCGTGGAGTTCTATTACCACAGTCCGGAGACCGAGACCTGGTAACTGCGGCGTTTCTTTGGCCCGCTCGCGGCGGGCAACAAAAAAGGCACCCTTGCAGGTGCCTTTTTTGGTTGCCGTGCGGGCCTGCTAGCAGTTGCGGAAGTTCAGGTCGACCACGATGTTTCGGTGCTCATCGTGCCCCTGCACGCGGCCTTTCTTCAGGGCGTCGTACATGTGCAGAAACACCTTGCCTGGCTCGCCCTTTTCGTCGGTGAGGTAATACGTGTGTCCGTTGGGGCGGTCATACTTGTTGTTCACGTCGTCGCAGTCGATTGTGTACACGTTCTTGGGCGTCAGGTGGGCATGTTCCGGGCCGGTGTGGCCCAGGCGGCGCGAGGCGGAATCCGCGCCAAGGGGGCCAACGCTGCCAGCGCCGAGAATGCGGTCGTCCGCCGCGTAGTAGACCAGCACGTTGCGCGCGCTGTGGCACACGTAGCGGCCATCCCGGTCGTTCTCCAGCGATTCGTTGAACACATCCGCGGCGACCATGAACACGTTGCGCATCATGAGCGGGACCTGGCCTTTGCGATGATAGCTGGCCCAGCAGGAGAGGGTCTGCCGCAGCACGCGGTTGCCCATGGAATGGGCGAGCACGTTCAAGCGTTTCAGGCAGGGGGCCTCGCTCGTTTTCACCGATTCGCGCCAGACCAGGAATTTTTCGAAGGCGCGGGCAAAAGCGACGCCGCTGGCTTCGGCCGCGATCTGGTCCTCATGGAATTCTTTCATGGGGCTGTGGCCGTTGTCGCAAGGCCAAAGCACGGGCACCACGTCCACAAGACCTCTGTCCTGGTCGTCGAAGAGTTTTTGAAGTTTTTCCGCCGTGGGAAAAATGTTTTCCTCCGGCAGTTGCGCGGAGTCATGGATGAAGAAAAGAACCTGCCGTGCCGCAGACTTGCGCATGGCTTTCATGAAGTTGTCACTGCCAAGCTCGACATAGGCCTTTTTGGCATCGTCGCGCCAGCAGAAAAAAACGGATTGACCGGCTTCGTTGTTGTCCAGATCGAAACTGACCTTGCGCATGTCAGCGGACTTGTTTCCTTCAACAAAGGCCCTGTTGGTGAGAAAAAACATGCATGGCTCCTTTGGCACGGTATCGGATGTCATTTCACCGTTTTCAGGCCATATCCTCAAGACTTGCGCTTGTCCAGTGGGAGGCAAAACTTAAGCGTTCCGCAGCGAAGACTTGGGCGGATATGTCGTTTTGTGCTGTGAGTGAACGCTGGGCGGGCTCAATCCTGCACCATCGCCTGCGCGGTGAGAAAGCGGTCGAGCTGGTTGGCAAAGGCGTTGCGGTCGGCCAGGCTCAAAGGAGCTGGGCCGCCGGTCATCACTCCGGTGCTGCGCAGTTCGTCCAGCATGTTGCGCATGGTGAGCCGGGCGCCGATGTTCTCATCCGTGTAGAGTTCTCCACGAGGGTTCAGTCCTGTCCCCCCGCGCTCAATGACCTTGGCTGCGAGGGGAATGTCCGCCGTGACAACGAGATCCCCGGCCTGGACCAACGCCGCGATGGTGTCGTCAACGACATCAAACCCCTGGCCGACGCGCATGGCTGCAATGTGCGGCGAGGCGGGCAAGGCAAGAGACTTGTTGGCGACAAAGGTTGTGTCGATTTTGCGTTTCATCGCGGCGCGCAGCAGAATCTCCTTGATGAAATGGGGACAGGCGTCGGCATCGACCCAGATATGCATGGATACTCCTCAGCAAAGTCTATGGTCCTAAGCGTTGTTGTTGGGGGCAAGAGAGGATCGCGGCGCTCTTGAGATTAGCCGCCCGAGCGGATGGCGATACGGCTCTCAACGGCGTTCACTCCTGAAATAGCGCGCGCGATTTCCTCTGCGCGTTTTGCTTGCTGGAATTCCCGCGTGAATCCGCCAAGGATGACCACTCCATTAATGGTTTTGACATCAATTTGGATGTTGGCGAAAGAGAATTCCTTTGCAATGGCGGCGTTCACTGCCGCTGTGATGGCCACGTCGCCGCTATTAGTATTGTGCCGCATGCGAACAATGATGATGACAGAAATAATGCAAGCGATAAAAACAACAAAAGCCGTTGAAGCATTCATATTCAATAATAAGTCGTTGGTGTGGATATTTTATACACAATTGTGTGCCTCATGTCTAAAGTTTTGATTGTATTCTGGCAGGAATTTATCGTCTACAATGTTCACTGTATTATTTCTCTCTTGTATCGGTTGGTATGACGAATGCTGGCAGATGCCTGAGCACGTGAGCTCATCCCTTGAGCAAGATAGCTAATAGCGAGTCGATTCGAATATGCTGCATGATTCCATATGCCGTACAATACTTTTTCTCTTGAACTTATGTTAAAAGCCTCTCATCCTAAGAGTGATTGCTGCCACCAACACGAGAAGCATCACGATAAGGATCAGCCGCTGCTTCATTCCCATAGACTTCCATTGGTGCCAGAGCTTCAACATTTCTCCTCACCCCTCGCAATTATACATACGTTGTTCACCAGGGGACCGCGTGCCCCATTTGCTTCTCACTCAACGCGGCCTCAACCGCTTGCATGATTTCATCAATACAAATTGGTTTGGCGAGATATCGCTCCCCGTCAATGATGCCACCGTAAGCCTTTGCGTCATCTTTACATATCATTCCAGTCAGATAAATTACAGGAATATGCGCGGTCCTCGGTGTCTCCCGCAGCCGCTTAGCACATTCGGCACCCGTCATCATCGGCATCATCATGTCCAGAAGAATGACGTCAGGGAGCAATTCACAGGCTATGGCGATAGCCTCTATCCCGGTTGTCGCCATATGCACAACATACTTCTGCGTCTGCTCCAGGCCGCGCTTGACCGCATCGCAAACGTTCCTGGCATCATCGACGACGAGAACTCTAATTGAAGTATTCATGCCTTCATGTATCGTATTTGGCGCCAGTTTTCCAGCCCTCCCAAAATAGCGGTTGCAAATTGGTCCACCACGCTTTTCCGCACAGCTTCCGTCATCCTCGTTTTCAAAGCATAACGTGTTGTTGCCCTTCTCGCTACCGCTGCGGACTTCGTCTTGCCGCATCAATTGTGGGCAACAAAAACCCCGCTTTCGCGGGGTCTTGTGGACTTCATCATACTTGGTCGGACGATCTTCTGGGGCGGAGTCAATCGAATGTCTAGCTTAACATTACGATATGCTGGAGTATTATTAGTTATAAAATTCGCAGTTGTCCGTTTTGTTGTACAGTTTGATGCATGGCTGCATTCTTTCTCGTTCTAGTCTGAAATAACAAAAAATAGGGAAGGACGGTTTGCACCATCCCTCCCCATGAAAGCCATTGAGCCTCTTGCCTTGAAAACTTTGACCTCGTGAAACCTGCAAATCTGGACCTTCTGAGGCTTCCGAGCGGTGAGGCAGTGTGATTGTCTCCGGCTAGCCCTTCGATGCCTCCTGCGGTGCGAAAGCGCCCCTTGTGCCGGTTACTCTGAGTTGTTTCTTGGCCTGAACCTTCCGCGCCTCACGATATTCCGCCGAGACATGCCGCTTGCCCTTTCTGTGCTGCCAGAGGGTACATGCTGGGATATCTATGAATGGTTTGCACGCCGCACATCGGTGAACAGCCTCTGTACTCCCAGCGCAATCCAGGCAACATGCTCGAATGGCCCGGAGCGGTGTAGTCGAAGCTTCAGGTGAGGCCTCCGTCAGGTGAAAAGGATACAGAGGGCAGGATGAAATCGTGCACGACCTTGGGTTGCCGCCGTTACACTCCCGACAATGAGCACGGATAGCCGCACGGGGGGTAAGACGCTCCCCCGTGAACACGGGGCCGTTCTTTCTGTTGCTCATTGGCCACCCTTTACTGAGCGCCAAGGGCATTGATGAGAGAGCGGACGTCTTCAGCTTTCCAGGCCGTCATGCGAGGCCCCAACTTCACAGGAGCGGGGTAGCGGCCTGATTTCACCCCGGCCCACCACGTCGAGCGGGCCACGGGAATAAGGCTTAAGACTGCGGGGAGGCGCATGAACCCCGTAAGGGGCAATATGGCTATGGCATTCATCTTGAGTATGTCTCCGAAAGTTAATGGTTGGCCCTGCGTTGGGGCAGAAACAGAACCGCCCGCCTCCCTGAAAGGGAAACGGGCGTGACTGTGGGCCATCGGTGCCGGTGGCTTGGCTATCGGTAAGTTAGAGACAAGCCTCTGTGATCCGGAAGGCGATCCCGGCTGTTGGCATGGACATTCTGCGCGACCCTAAGTGCCAGTAGCCCAGTCATCAGGTCTTTGGCTTCTGAGACGTCTTTGGTCTGAAGCGTCGAACAGAGGAACGAATGCAGCGGATTGCAGGCCGGGAGCTTTGACGGGCAAGGGGCAAACTCGGCGAGACCGCCCCCGTATTCTCCAAGGCGCTTACCGCTTCAAGCAGGTTCTGGGGGGAGAGGTGAGCGTACCGCATGGTCGTGGTGATGTTCTTATGGCCCAACCACTCCTGAACGACCTTGAGGGGCACTCCACGCTGTACCAACCGGGAGGCGCAAGTGTGGCGCAGGACGTGGACGACGAATTGCTCGTCTTCTGCTAAGCCCATGTGCACCTTTGCCCGATCCCAAACCTTGCGCAGCCAGCCCTTCACGTAGGGGAACAGCCTGTCCGTCGAGTTCTCGGTCAAGGCCATACGCTTCTCAACGACTGCTTTGACCCTGGTGGTCATGGGCACGGACCTTGGCAAATCGCCTTTATTGATCCACACGGAGACCAGCCCACGTTGAGTGTCTATATCCCTGCGTGTGAGAGCTGTGAGTTCCCCGTAGCGCAGGCCGGTGTCGATGAGGACCACCACGGCATCCGCCTCTTCATCGCGACTCCAGCGATGGAGCAAGGCCAGTAAGGAAGCTTCTTCCTTATCGTCCAGGAAGCGAATGCGGCCTTGGTATTCTTTCTTCTTTGGCATCTTGGGGATTGCAGGACATCCGCCCCGGTCCTGGGCTACCTGCATGATCTTCCTCAAACATGAGAGCTTGCGGTTTATGGTTCCATCCGAGTTGCCCTTCTGCTGACAAAATAACACGAAACGATCCAATGCCACGGCATTGATCTTTGCCAATGGACAGTCGTGACCGAAAAAATCCACTAATACTCGGCTATTGATGATCGCCGTTGTTTCACATCGCATTCCCGCCCAATGTGAAGAATGTGTAGTTTCCACGGCCTTTCCCAGGGTCCAATACTTTAGTGTCCTGTTTGGCTTTCTCTCCTTCTTTACCTTGCCTCGCTTTAATGCAGATTTTATCTCTACTTGGCGCTCCTTGGCCTCCTTGAGGGTCTGACATGTCGCAGTGGTACGATGTCCCTTGTAACTTACATCTACGACAAAGCCATTTCGACGCCGTCGGATCCCTCTTGGTAATTCCATGACATCCCTCTTTGTTTGGGGCGTTCGAGAATGCCACACAGATTGAACAAAGTTAACCTAGACTACCCCGCGATACGATAATTCGTCAACAATAACAGCGAATAGTCCTATGAACAGGACTATTCGCTCTGCCCAATAATGCTTTCGGATCACAAGCCACGAAGGCGGCCAGCTTTACGCCAACCGCCTTCGCATACCTCAAAATCAACTCGCCCCCCAAATAATACGTGTTCAAAACGCTTGCTGGAGCCTTGGAACTTTAGCTTGATGGGCCTTCATGGGGAAAAGGGGCCGGAGAATCGCTCCCCCAGCCCCTTCCTTCGATTGGTCTCGCCCTGCACGGAGTAGCCGTTGACTAGGCTTCTACCGATCTAACGGACAGTCAGCGGCGTGCCCCATGTGAGGGCAGCGCTTTGTCGACACGTACTCACACGCAAAGCATGGAATCAACGGCTCCTTCATTGCCAGCATGATGTGCTCCATCGCTCCGAGGAGGTTCATCCTCAAGCCATGGTGCTTCACGTCTTTCCAGACATCCATGACCTCCAACAACAAATTCAGTGCCTTATCCGCAGAATCCTGGCTGTTCTTATTGGGTTTCATTGCTCAACTCCTTTTGGTTACAGGTGCATCGCCCAAGAGCGGGCACATACTGCCCACAGACATTACGGGAGTTGCTCCCTAGCGCCTCGGCTTGCCGTAATACTGCTTCTTGACTGCGAACTTGAACCGTGCAGCCTTGGGCGTCCCTGTCAGATCGCAAAGCCTGAGCACTGCCTCCAAGGGGATCACCTCCAGAAACTCTCCTTCCACCACCACCTCCAAACGAACTTCATACCCCTCTCTCTTGAGCGTCTCCATCGCGGTGGCCTGATTCATAATCATGTCATCTCTCCTTGGGTTATTGGTTCCACAAAACACGAAGGCGGCCAGCTTTACGCCGACCGCCCTCGCATACCCCTCTGCCGAGCTTGCCTGCCGAATTGTGAATTGCAGGCACCCTAGTACTGAACAATTTACAATTTCATCTTAAGAAGAAGAGGATCAGGTAATCCTGTGGTCCCTAGAAATCCTCCTCCTGACTTACACTGGTACGGGCATCTTTGGCTCTTCCAAAGGCAGCTCCCCAGTCCTTCAAGCTGACCGCACCCGTGGCGATCGCCTTCTCCTTTGTGCGGGTGACCTTGGAGGGATCCCATTTCAGAGCCGAGGCTAGCTCCTTCTGGTTGAGGCACTTGCCGCTTCTCAGCCCCTCCAGCAATATCTCGATGTCCTCGTGGGCTGCTGCCTCGTACGCCCAGCGATCTTCATCCAACCAGACCTCCCATGATCGAATCCGTTCATCAGGCTTGGCCCTCAGCTTGTCCCACTTGATCGTGAACGCTGTGCCATGTGTGGCCTTAAGACCAGAGAGCTTCTCCAAGCCAAGGATCACCTCAAAGGTGGTCGCCAGCATGGAAGACCCTCGGTAGGTGGATGACTTTTTCCCCGAGTGGTGAATCAGAATACAGGCCTTCCCGATCTGCTTCATCCTCATCAGGAAGCCGACTATGGGTTGGAAGGCCCTGGAGGCGTTCTCATCCTCTACGTTCGCAAGAGTTGAAAGGTTGTCCAAAATGATGAGGTCGAAGTCTTGCGCCTGTTTCTCCAATTCGGTCTGTCCCATCGGATCGGCAAGGTTAGGGAAGTCAACTGCCGCATCTTGGTGCTGTCTGGCGAACACATGCAGGTTCTCACGGATCAGTGCATGATCCAGATCAGGTAAGGCCTTGAGGAGCATCTCCGTTCGTTCTTTGATGGTGTCCATAGGCATCTCCCCATCCACGAAGAGCACCCGGTATGGCTTGGGAGCTTCCCAGTCGAGGAATCTGCCCCCACCTGCGACAGCTAATGCAATAGAGAGAGCAAACATAGACTTGCCAACACCTGGGGCAGCATAGATCAGGGCACTTTCCCCCTCCTTAAGCCAAGGCGCCATAAGGTCTTCACGGGGAGGGAACTCATGGTCCAGGATTTCGCCGATGCTGGGAATACGGAAGTCTGGATCAGCAAAAGTCATTTAGGGACGCCTCTTCCGCTTTCGCCGCAGACCTCCGCACAGCCAACAGGAAGTCCTCCCCTCCGAAGTCTTCGGGAGACTGTTCGACCATCCCTGTGAGCAACTTCAGATGGGCGCTTTCGACCATCCTCTTGCTCCGCAACCAAGATGCCAAGACATTAGAGGCTGCCCGACAGTAGGACAACTCATCGGTATTCCGACAAGCAGCAGCAAAATTCAAAAGCGCAGCCTGGCAATCATCGTGACACTCCGCACTAACCTTCATCGCATTCGCAAGCGCCTCATCCATGGAGGACCTCCGTGTGTTTCGGCCCGAAGCCGTGTTTGAAAGCCCAGTCAACCAGCACCGACAGCATGAGCGACCGAGATGGCATCTGGTTGATGCCCCCATCGTGGAAACGCCCACGTATGGCGTCGAGTTGGAGATGGTCTTGGGAAGACATAGTGATCGAGGTGGTCGAACATGGGCTGACGCAATGCTTTCTGTGTTTCATGTAATCCTCACATGGTTGGGTTAAAACAAATGGTTAGACTCACAACGGAAAAGGCCTCCCAGCGAATAACTGGAAGGCCTTACGGATGGTGGGTAATCCCGCTAGGTGTGAAACTTGGCGAATGTCCTCCTTTGTGTCGAAGTTCGTTGGCTATTGTGGAGCAGCCCTGTAATCAAGGAAGTGATTGTGCCAGGAGAGTCCTGGCTTCAGGGAGACGGATGGCAGGAACTTCACCAGGGGTATGTTTAGCCCATAGTGTCGGCCAATTCCGGCAGAATGGTGATAGGGCAAGAGAGAGTATGGCTAGCGCCGATCTGGCCGGACATCATGCGTTCCGGTGAGCGCGTGGTCCATTTGCCCTGGCACCGGATTCGGAGTGTTGTTCCCTAGTAGTGTCGGCTAACTCCACTCGGTTGGGGATAAAGCGTTGAGAGAGTAAGGCTAGGGAGTCGTCTGGTATGGCGCACACGTTCAGACAGATTCGAGGACATTCGAAAGCTACGGGTTGCGGCTTGCTCTCGCAGGTTGCCCGCTTAGCTAAGAGTGTCCACTAATGAATGCAAAAGAGCGACAGCCTCTGAGCAAGTAAGACCGGAAACATTTTGACTTTGGTGGTCAACCCTGCTTCTTCACCTCACCGCCCCAAGATACGGTAAAGCGTCTGCCGACTGATCCCAAACTCTAGGGCCAAGGCCTTCTTCTCCCCGCCAGCATCCGCCCGCGCCTTGATGGTGCGCTCCAGCTCCGGGGTCAGCTTGCGCTCCCTGCCCAGGTGCTTGCCCATAGACTTGGCCTTGGCGATCCCTTCACGCTGGCGTTCCTTGATGAGCGCCCTCTCAAACTCAGCCACCGCGCCAATGATCTGGAGCTGGAGCTTCTGAAAGGGATCATCCTGCCCAGAGAAGGTCAGGTGTTCCTTGTGGAACTGGACAGTGACGCCCTTTGCCAAAAGCTGCCCCAGTAACCCCAGGAGGTCTTGGAGGTTTCTGGCGAGGCGATCTATCGAGTGGACGTGCAATGTGTCGCCCTGCCTCACGTAGCCCATGCACAGGCGAAGCTGTGGCCTAGCCGTGTCGGCTGCGCTGGCCTTCTCCTCATACTTCTCATCCAAGGCCACGCCCTCAAGCTGCCTGTCCGTGTTCTGATCCGTGGTGCTGACTCGCACGTACCCTACGTTTGCCATGACCTTGCCCTCCCGGTTGGTGGTGTGCCGCACCATGCGTCACGAAAGGCTTAGGAAATACGAGAAAACGTGTCAACGTGAACCATAACAAGGTTATGGAACACGGAGAACAGGGCCTTGCTGGGTAAGGAGGCGAGGTTGCGAAAGGTGTACCTTACGAGGATAGCGCACCTTCAAATCCACTTGCCAGGCTAATCGGTACAAGATACAGAAAAACATGATTCAACATAATACATGTTTCACGCAAGGAGGATGCTCATGTCCATAGATCCCGACAAAGTCCATGTCATAGTGGGCATTGGAGGCAGTGTCGTGGTTGATGCACGGAGCTTTACCCCTGACAAGCTCCACGTAATCGCTGGGATCGCTCACCAGAAAGGTGGCACTGTAACAATCAGGAACGCGTCCATCCTCCCTCCCGACAAAGCTCATGTAATTGCTGGCGCTGGAAAGGCGAACGTAATCCTCGACTTCACCTAAACGTCCAGCACTCGCCATCTCGCACATGGTTGCGTCTAGGTGCCCCTCCCCACGGGGGAAACTGGACAGGAGTCGAGTAGGGAAGACTCGCTCACATTTTAATAGCAAATTTGCCATGCTAGACCGGTAGCAATGCCTATGGCTGCCAAGTTGAGCGTTCAGAATGGCCATTGGGACATCGCAAGGCGGATCCAAGTAGTTAAGAGGTGACGGCTTTTGGATAGTGTCGGCACGACACCTACGTTAGCTGTCGGCATGCGCCCGTAGCAATCCTATCGATTAGGGGGGGATACTGTGCCAAGAACATCATGCACAGCAGTCAGTTCTTCTTCCCTCACTAAGCTTGATGAAGACCTGATTTACCTGGAAGGGCATGCTGAGCACCTCCTGGATGGCCTGCTCTGGCTGAAGAAGAAGCACACCATCTTCCGTCCCATGATGGACAAGCAACTCAGGACCTGGAGAGGGTCAGGAAAGCAATGGCCTGGCTTCATCACCATCCACATGACTCTCTTCTTCTCTTGTGCCTTGGACATCGCCAACCTTGGCCTGGATGACGACGAACGAACCCCCAGCATCGCCAAGATAGTGAACAAGCTCAAGAAAAACATTACTGTCAGACAAGAACTACGGCGCAGGTACGCGGTCACGGTTTTCCCTGTGATCGATGAGGAGCAAAAGGACCAAGCCCACATGGCCATCATCCATGACCTTGAACAGCAGTGGGCAGCGGAGTGGGAAGCCCGCTTTGACGAAGAGTACGAGCAACTCTTGTCTCTTTGGAAGAAGCTGAAGGGATCGAGACCCCTAAAGGCCTTCAAGGAGATCAGGGACAAACTCGCCGCCCATACGGATCTCGTCTACGTTGACGGTGTCTACAAGCCCCTGTTGGACATCGGCACCCTAGGCCTGACTTGGGGAGACACAACCATGACCATCCACCAAATGAAGAAGATCATCGAACTAATCAATCGACTGGTCCGCCGCGCTGGGTTCGACTGGGACTCCCTCGAGGAGCAGAACTACCAAGCCGCCACAGCCTTTTGGCGTGAACTCCCTGAGACCCCGATGCCCGAAGACGAGATAGTGCCTGGGTATGAGGCCCTGATCAAGATCCCCTTCAAGGAACCACGAAAGCCCAAGTAGGCAGCGAGGGTTGATTGCTTACGTGGTTCCAGCCGATAACCTTACCAATGAAATCCGCCGGGGTGCCCCTCCCGACAGCCTGTGAGGCGATCCAGACTGGTGCTACAAACTAACGCCCTGCCGCTTGAGATTCCGACATGTTCTGGACACACTAGTTGAGACGCGAGATCCACCCTCATCTTCACAAAAGAAATTCACCGAATACGCGAGAGGTCAGTAGGAGCTATTTTCATTGGGCTACAAGAACAGGATGTACGCGGATTCGATGCGGATCCGTTGGGCCTGGCGGCTGGTCTCTCGCTAGACATCTCCCCGCCGCCGATCGTTTGTGTGTTGTCAAGAACGGCGTGGGCCGTCCGAGTTGGGCAGCTAGTGTGAACTGATCTCACCAGATCGACGGGGCACACCACCCGCCCCCAGGCAACCCCACCGACAGACAGTCTGACGCGCCCGCCCGCCCTCTAATGAGTGATTTACGCACCGGAGACCACGAGCAACACGCGACAAGAGGACCCGCCTGCACGTTGAAGAAAGTGACACCCGGCACGGGGGGGAACAGGCCACGAACGAGGAGTGATATGAAGCTTACAATTTGATTGAAATTTCTGCCTGGGGACGGTAATAGTCCCGTTTATAGCCGACATTTGGTGAGGTGCTTATGCGGCGGTGGTCACCGGGATTGGCATACTGACCTAGTGCTATTGCTCTCTACAGGCCTGGACTAGTGACACGGCCACAGCACAGACATTAAATGTCATTGTCGGGTACCTTGCATTTAACCACAGGAAATAGATCTGCTTGCGGACTTCCCGGCGCAGGTTCCGAATTCTGTCGACATATTGGTCGTACAGCCTAGATCACAACAGGAGTACAACGAATGGATATTGACAAGATTAAATCATCAATCGACGCCGAAATCTCAACAAGATCCTCAAATAAATTTGGAATCAAGCTCGGTGGCGAACTTTACGAGAAGTTTGAAAAAGCCGGAATCATCAAAATGGCGACATTTTCTGCAGAAGGATCCGGCGTACTTTCTGAAACACATCCCGCATACAACGGTAAATACTTTGTTATCCGTGATTTTGACTTGGACGATTACGCGTACGAAGTAGGCACTCCGGGGTCATGACCAATTAATACCCACGACAGACCTTCGGGGGCGCGGAAGCTAATTTGAACGAAGAAGCGAAATGGGCGTTCATCACCACGCTTGACGACGAATTATTGAAGGGCAGCGTGGTCATTTCGGAATGGTGCGCCTTCATCGTCCGCGAATGCGATTACGCGTTTGTAGCGGGTGCGAACCTCGCAACCGTCATAACCGTCGTTGCCGCAATTGAGACGTACCTTCGCGCCGAATATGCGGGCGGGCAGCGCGTTCGTCTTGTTGATTTGGTTGATAAGGCCCCTCTCCAACAGGGGCTTCGCGATGACATCCATAAGCTGCGAAAGTACCGAAACGCATGGGTTCATGTGACATCGCCGGAAGATGACGAAATAATCCTGCAGCATCCCGAAGCTTATGAGGATGAGCTAGAAGAATGGGCAAAACTGGCTCAACGCACTTTGCGCCGGACCATCTACGAAAACCAGTGGCTATGAAAAAGCCTCCAACGTGGCGGCTGGTGGGCATGTGTGCGATGGATTGGCGCCATGACATTATCAAACCAGTACGGCCATGGACACGGACGCCAGAGTCATCCAGGCATGCCTTGCTTGCTTGTGTACCTCGGCAGGACCTCCGGGGCGCTGAACCTTTAACAGGCCCTGAGGACAGTGCGTGAGCCGTCTCTCTCTCACAACAAAACAACATGAAATTTACAATACACAATATCGCAGAAAAAGCTGACCTACTTTCGGACGTCATCACGCTCGGTGACAGCCAAAAGAAAACCATCGGCTTTCTCCCAGAGAAAGCATTTCGGGATTATGCGGCAAGAGGTAATATTATTATCGCTGTCTCCGAATCCTACGAAGTCCTTGGGTACGTCCTCTTCGCTCAGAAGCAAAATCTGATTTGCAGGCTTGCTCAAGTTTGTGTTCGGCCTGACTCGCGAGGACAAGGTATCGCCGAAGAATTGATCTCCTTCCTAAAACGACACACATCCCAGATGAACAGAATAACAGTAAGATGCCGTAGAGACTATGGCATTGATAGGTTTTGGGAGAAAAATGGGTTTATCGCTCGTGGTGAAATTTTAGGACGTAGCGCCAAAGAGACAACGCTTACAATCTGGGAACACCCCCTACAGCCGACTCTACTTTCGCTAGTTCCAGACTCAGCAAAATTTCTTGTTGTCTTAGACTTGAACGTTCTTATTGCTGCCAAAATTGAGAATGACCCTGTTTCTGAATCTCTATTTGCTTTTACATACTCTGACGAAATTGACTATCGCGTCTCAACGTATTCGTTTTCTGAAGCAAACAGAAGCTCAGATAAAGCGAAACGTCAACAAACGAGAGCATTACTTAACTCATTTAGCAGAGTGGATGAATGCCCAGAGCCGGAACTAATTGAAAAAATCGTTGCAATCATTGGCGAAGCGAACAGACATGATGCGAATCAAATTGCATCAGCAATCTACAATCATGCTATAAGCTTTGTAACGAACGATACCAGACTAGTCAGTCACGCAGATGAAATTGTGAAATTATTCGGAATGCATTTATATAGTCCGACAGAGTTTATAATTAACTATTGTAACGACAACAATAAAGATCTTTACTACCCAGGATATCTTCAAAAATCTGAAATTCAATTTGATTCAATAGGTAAATTTAGTCAATCGCAATTGTTTGCAAGATACAAAGCAACAGATGAAAAGAAATGTGATTTCAAATTAAAGACAACTATCGACGCATCTAGAAAAATTAACTACGCAATACTCAGGATAAGTATTGATGCTACTGAAGTTGGAGTTATTATATACTCTATAGACAGACAAGAGATGGTTATTCAACTCATCAGACTTAAGCAGTTTGCAAACCATCTTCACACAATCAGTGTACATATAATAGAAAAAATCCTTCTAAACGCTGTCGATATTGGAGTAACAGAGATTATTGTAACCGACAATGCGTGTGGAGAACTTGTTGTAACAGCACTACTCAAGGCATCGTTCCGTCATGCGAGTAGTGGACTAGTAAAGTTGGTCGAAAAAGGGCTAATCTATCCAAAACAAGCTTTTGCTAGACTCGGAGTAGAGAATGCACAGGATGAAATGCTTTCTACCGAGTCATTATTCGAGATAGAACGTATCCTTTGGCCTGCCAAAATCAAAGGGCTCGACATACCTACTTACATTGTCCCAATACAGCCACAATGGGCTAAACAACTTATCTCCGCACGGAACTTCCAAGGATTACTGCTGGGGACACCAGAGATTACCCTCCAGACAAGGCGCATATACTACCGAAATAGCAGAGGAATACAGATTAGCCGCCCGGCACGAATCGTATGGTATGTCAGCCAGAATAAACGACCTGGCCCCAATAAATGTGCTGTAGGAATATCGTTGATTGACGAAGTCGACATCGCTCCGGTAAAGAGCCTTTTCTCAAAATACGAGCGACTTGGTGTCTATTCGTGGGAGAACATCCTTGAAACTGCGGACGATGATCCAAACAAGGAAATGATGGCGATATCCTTTTCAAAAACAGAGGTGTTCAATAACCCAGTCCCGCTTAGAACCCTCTCTTCCATCGTCAACATGAACGAGCAAAGGAATCTTTTGATCGTTTCTCCATTTTTGATCAGGCCGGAAACATTTGAAATGATATATGAACTTGGGTTTAGTAATGCCACACAATCGTAGCATACTGATTTCAATCAGGCAAAAATATGTGGCAAGCATCATAAACGGTGTGAAAACAGCCGAAATTCGTCGCTTATTCCCATCAAACCCGAGCGTTACCAAGGTATACGTCTATGTGCCAACACCAAAGAAGCATATCGTAGGTTATTTCGACATATCCAAAATCGTCAGACTTCCAACTTCCGAGCTTTGGTCATTTGCAGGGCGACAGTCGGCACTATCTAGCAAAGAGTTTTTTGATTACCTTTCAGGTAAAGATGTTGGCGTGTCGATTCATTTTAACAAGTTCTGGCCCCTCTCCAAACAGGTTACACTTGCTGAAATCAGAGCACACTTTCCAAGCTTCCATCCACCGCAATCTTTTATATACGTTTCTGTGGACATGGAGAAGTTGTTTGGGGCTTCTGACAGTTTTCCTAGAGTGTGACCAACTCATCCCACTTCTCCCAATTTTTACATAAGGGGATGCATCTGGGACACCAGTCTACGTTTCTGGCACTTGCCGCCAGCATTCGTGCTTGAATTATATTCTGTAATATCATGTTCCTATCTAGAAAATTGCTTTGACTCACCCCTCGCGAGACCAGAATCCCACCCTCTCCGCAAACCTCTATTCAATAAGCCGCTCTTGTCTGAAGATTGCTCAGGGCTGGCTTGGCCTCACTTCTCCACAACCGCTCTGAACATCGGCACAACCTTGCCCCCATCTCGGAGCGCATCAAGGTGGTCTGCCCAGGCTTGCATCATCTTCCGGCGCTCTGGCAGGAACTCTGCGAAGTTGTAAGCGGCTCTGACGTTGTTTCGCTCAGCATGGGCCAACTGGCGTTCAATGGCGTCACGATTCCATCCCAACTCATTGAGCAGGGTAGAGGCGATGCTACGGAAGCCGTGGCCTGTCATTTCTTCCTTGGTATAGCCCAAGCGGCGCAGGGCAGCGGTAACGGTGTTCTCGCTCATGGGGCGTTCCGTTGTGCGCTCGGACGGGAACACGTAGCGGCCCGAGCCCGTGAGGGGGCGCAGTTCTTCCAGCACAGCCAAGGCTTGCCGGGAGAGCGGGACAACGTGCTGAGTGCGCATCTTCATCTTCGCAGCCGGGATGCGCCACTCTGCGGCGTCTCTGTTGATCTCGGACCATTCGGCGTGGCGCAGCTCACCAGGGCGGACAAACACCAGGGGAGCCAGCCGCAGGGCGCAACGGGTAACGAGAGAGCCTGAGTAATCTTCTATGGTTCGCAAGAGGGCCGCGACGTCCTTAGGGTCTGTGACGCTGGCATGATGCTTTTCGTTGGTGGGGGAGAGCGCCCCGCGAAGGTCGCGTGTGGGGTCCGAATCAGCCAAGCCAGACGCCACGGCATAGCGGAACACCATGCCGATGTTGCCCACAAGGCGGTGGGCCGTCTCAATCGCTCCGCGTGATTCTACTCGACGGGCTACGGCCAGAACTTCGGGAGGAAGGATTTCACGGATTGGACGGTGCCCGAGCCAGGGGAAGGCGTCTTGCGAAAGGCTTGTCAGAATGCGGGCAGCGTGGCCGGGCGTCCAAGAGGGCGTGAATTTCTCATGCCATTGGCGGGCGACAAGCTCAAAGGTTTCAGTCTCGGCTTGCTGTTCGGCTTTGGAAGCCTTGCGCACATTTGACGGGTCTGTGCCTTCCGCCAATAGCCGCCGTGCTTCGTCTCGCCGGTCCCGCGCTTGTGCCAGCGAAGTCTCAGGGTAAACGCCAAGGGACAGCCGACGTTCCTTGCCCCCAAAACGATACTTGAGCCGCCACCATTTGCCACCAGCGGGGGCAACTTCAAGATACAACCCGCCGCCGTCGAATAACCGTATGGGCTTTGAGGCGGGTTTAGTGTTTTTTATCTCGGTGTTAGTTAGCGGCATGGGGGCAACTCCAAGCTTGTTTGGGGATAACTTTCACTGTTGCCCCCATTGTTGCCCCCAGTTGCCCCCAGATGTCAATATTCCTTATCGGACGGTATTAGGCCACCTGGAAACAAAAAACCCCGCTTTCGCGGGGTCTTGTGGACTTTAAAATTCTTGTCTGGATGATCTTTTGGTGGAGGCGGAGGGAATTGAACCCTCGTCCGAGAACGCTTTGCGCGCGGCGTCTACAGGTTTAGAGCAAGTACAATTCTCGTCGCATCATTCGCCCTTGCTCAGGCATAATGCGACATGTCCGCCTTGTGCCGCGTGCATACGGCGGACGCCATTTGCACGCCGTCCCGATGGGGTTTGTCGATCCCTAAAACGTATCGGACGTCAGTTAGAGGAATCGTGACTGGTTATTAAGCAGCCAGAGCGTAATCGTAGTCGTTGGCACTTGAGTGCTTGCCGCTTTTTACGAGGCCAGCGGCGCCTCGACCTGCTGCCACGGCATCGACAGTCCCCGTCGAAACCGGTGCGCCCCCTTTCAAAGATCGCTTGAGACTCCACAGAGTATAAGTCTGAAAAAACCCGTGGCAAGGGCCGCATTGGCCCGAGTTGCAAAGAATGCCTGGGGTGTGGGGAACTGTCAAGGAATATGGCCTAGTGCAGCGCAAAGGAGGACTTGCCCTCGACGCGGTTGCGACCCGACTCCTTGGCGCGGTAAAGCGCATCGTCCGCACGCTGGATGAGGCCTTGGACGTCGTCCCCCTCCTGCCAGGCCGCCACACCGAAACTGGAAGTTACCTGTCCCACCTGCTTGAATTCGTGACGCTCCAGCTCTGTGCGGTAGCGTTCCGCCAACGTGGAAACCACGGTCAGATTGGTCTCGGGGCAGATGATGAGGAATTCTTCACCACCCCAGCGGCCCACGATGTCGGTTTCACGGGCGTTTTTGGTCAGAAGGGTTGAGAGCTCGATGAGCACGGAATCCCCGGCCTGGTGGCCGTGCGTGTCGTTGACGGTCTTGAAGTGGTCCACGTCGAGAATGATGATGGCGAATATTTTCCCGTAGCGCCGCGCACGCAGTATTTCAGACTGCAGCGCTGTTTCAAGCTTGCGGCGGTTGGCCAATCCGGTGAGCTTGTCCGTGACGGAGAGCACCTCCAGCGTCTGGTTCTTGTCATCCAGTTCCTTGACAAGGTCCTCAAGCCGGTCGCGCGCTTCGGTGAGCTCCTGAGTACGCTGTTGGACCATCTCCTCCAGGTTGCCCACGAGCTGCTGCATGCGCCCGGACATGTCGTTAAAGCTGGCGGCCAGCACGCCCACTTCATCGTTGGATTCGCTTGTGACGCAGGCCCGGAGATTGCCGGCGCGCATTTCCTCGGCGCTGTGCGTCAGGGCGACGATTTTGCGGGTGATGCTGGCGTGGATGACCGCTGCGATAAGCAACACGAAGAAGATGCCGGTGACAGCCGTTCCGACGATGATGAGCGTGGAAAGGCGGCTGGCGGTGGAGATTCGATGCCGGGCGCGCTCGACTTCTGCCGAGGCCAGGGTCTTGAGATTGGCGGAGATGGGGTCAACGGCCTTGGCTTGCAGGGTGAAGTCGTTGAGTTTGCTGCGGATGGCCACGTCAATGTCCGGTATCTTGCGGGCGACTTCAACGTATTGATTGAGCAGACGTTCGACATCCTTCCACTCCTGGCCTGTTCCGCCGGTTCTGGTCTGCAGCGCTGCGCGCAGCTCAAAGCAGGCGTTCAGCGCGGATTGCATGTCTGGTCGCTGCCGGCTGACCATGTACTTGCGCTGATGGGCCACGAGTTGGCGGAAAGGCATCAGGGTCGCTGCGGAACCGTTTGCGGCGTTTTCGAGTTGGGCTTCCACATCTGCAAGCTGACTTTCAAGACCGGTCCCGGGAGCTGCAAGCACGGTTACAAGGTCCACAAGCTCACGGAAAATATCTGAAAACCTGCGCGCTGTGGTCAGGTACAAGGTCAGGTCGTTGTTGCGTTCCCGCAGGGCGTCACTGACTTGCGACTCTTCGATGAGGCGTTTGAGCTCCTCGCTTGTGGCGACAACGTGGGCGATGATCTCCGTGGATGGCTTGAAGTAGAGCTCCTGTGCGGAAAGGAAGCCTATGCTTGGATATTGCAGGAAAAAATCTCGGTGCAGACGCCGAGCTTTTTCCAGGTCGCCGTCCATTTCAAACACACGCTGGCGTATCTCCACGCTGGAGAGAATGACCGTCTCGGCCTTGCGCACGTCATACAGCGCCACCAGGCTGACAACCGCCTCCACCAAAATCATGCCCAGGAGCAGGAAGAAGGTGAGGGCGAACTTGGCGGTGATGCCAAGGTTTTGCCAGGTGAGCACGAAGCGGCGCAAAAGCTTCATGGCTTGGGTTCGTAGGTGAACAAGACGTTCGCCTTCAGCCCCTCAACCCCATCCGCTGGATTTTTGAGGCGCAGCACATTGAATCGCGGCGGCGCGCAGTCGCCAAATTCGTCACAGGTCATTTTGGCGCCAACGCCCTTATGATCTCGTGTGGAGTAAAGCGCTTCGCGCAAGGCCTGGCGCCCTATGCGCAACGTGCCGGCCGCATCTTTCTTGGCGGCGCTCTCTATGGCCTTGAAAAGGATCTCCGCAGCATCATACGCGCTGACATAATAAAATGTTGAGGGCGCTGCCTTGAAACGCTCCTGGTAATCACGCAGCAGGGCGTCCATTTCAAGCGACTTGCCGGGGGGGGTGGGGCCGACGAAGTACATTCCCACTGCCGCGCTTTTGACCGAGTCAATGAAGCTTTGCTCGATAAGGGAACCATCGCTCATGAGCACTGTGCGCTTAAGTGCAGGGTCGTTTCTGGCCTGTAGCAGCAGGTGGTTGCCCTCGGGCTGGAACAGCGGAAAGAAGATCAGCTCGGCCTTGGCGTTGGTCACGGCGGTGAGGACCGGCCCCATGTTCGTGTCCGCCTTGTTCACCGTGGCGGCAAGAACGACCTCGCCGCCAAGTTCTTTAAATTTTGCGGCAAACCCGTCGGTCAGTCCGCGGGTGTACAAGTCGCCGTCGTTGATTGTGGCGGCTTTGCGGATGCCCAGCTTCTCGTACGCGAAGGTGGCTGCTGCCGGGCCGGAGGATTCCTCATTTGGGGCGGTGCGGAAAAAGCCAGGCTGCCACTTGGGAGCCTTGCGGCCGCCTATGCTGGTGAGAAACGCAGCGGAATTGTTGCCGGAGATCATGGAAAGCCCGGCCTTGGCCATGACCTCCGAGGCCGTGGCCGCGTCGCCGGAGCAGGTGGTGCCGAAGATGGCCACGACGGAAGGGTCGGCCACGATCTTGAGGGCCGCGTTGGCGCCGCCCTCGGGCTGACAGCCGGTGTCTTCGACCTGCAACGAGACCTCGTGGCCCAGCAGCTTGCCGTGTCGACGCGCCAAAGCGAGTTCCAAGCCGCGCATCTGCTCCTGGCCCAGGGGCGCGACTTTGCCGCTCAATGATTGAATGACGCCGATTTTAAGCGGAGTCCCGGGCGCGATCTCCACGCAGGTGCGCGTGTCGGCGCAAGGCTTGTTGTCGGCATCCCCGGAGCAGGCCGCAAGCATTGCCAGAGTGATGAAGAGAGCGAATCGAATAAGGTGGCGAGGTGTCGCAAGCATATTTTCCTGTGTGCATAGTGACTATCGTTCTGCCATGCCGACATCATTTCCTTTGGGGCAGGATAAGGTGGTCGAGCCATCGGCTTCTGAAAGGTGTCCGGGAATGGACCAACCCACCCGCATGAAGTGGGTAACTCTGCGTAATCAATTTTTCGTGCCAATACCACATAATTTCTACACCTCTTTGAGTTCATCTTTTGAATACTTCTAAAAACGACAACGAAAGTAATGTGTTGCCTCGAAATCGATTGTGATGTCAAAATGTCGGGCTATTGGATATGCTCACGTCGATTCTGTGTATTCACATGGTTCGTCATCGTTCGTTGTCATAAGTATACTGCTCAGCCGTTTGGAACAGGGGCAAGTGTGCAACCTTTATGGATTAGATATATTCACAAGCTATTGTGGCGCATTGTTTGCCGCATCAGATGATATATTCCTGCAATGCAGGAGAACACCCCGGTGCGTCCGTCGCTATATCTGTGTGCGACAAATGCCCCGGGGACTGTTTTGTGGAAAGGAAATTCGAAAGACGCGATGGTGCATCGCGGGGGAACGGCTATGCGTGTTCTAGAAGATTGGAGATCGTCGCGGCTGGTCTATTGGTCTGCTTCTTGATCAGCAAAGGACGAAAATCCGTCTGCCAGGGATGTCTGTCATTTCATCGTAAACCGTTGGCGATTCTTTTCATCCGGCGCCCTGCGGCTCCTGCTCCAGTTGAGAATCGATTGGGGTGCAATGTTGGGGTATTTTCATGGAAACGGCTTTGTGGGTTGAAAAAACAGAAAAGCCCCTGCTTTCGCAGGGGCTTAAACTGTGTCTGGTAGCGAGGGAGGGAATTGAACCCCCGACACTGCGGATATGAGCCGCATGCTCTGACCGACTGAGCTACCTCGCCTTGATTCCCTCAACGGGAAGCGCCTTATAGCTATTCTCCAGAAGCTTGGCAAGCCCCCTGAAGGGGCATGCGGACATTTTCTTTCGGAAAAACGAGCTGGAAATGGAAGGCGCTCCGCGTTGCCAGGATATGCTCTGTGGTGTAGAATTTGCTAAGCAAACACGACGACGTTGAAAAGGAGCGGAACATGAGCACAGTTGTCCCCCAAAGTGAGTTGACGCGCAGAGCCATGGATTGGATCGGCGAGCAGTGCGCCTGCCAGCCTTGCGCGGCCGACCCGCTTCGCCATATTGATGCAGCGGCCGAGCGCTTTAACTTGAGCCCCTTGGAAGTTGAATTTTTGAAACGCTTCTACACCGTCGGCGACAAAGGCGAGAAGTAGTCTTGAAGATAGTTCACCGCCAAATTTTCAAGGAACACGTAGGGTTGTTCCTTCTCATCGGCTCCTGCCTGCTGGGTCTCATCCTGGTCGGGCGCATGCTGCAATTGCGCGAAATGCTGCTTTCCCAGAACCTTGGCGTTGTTGATGTGCTGCGCTTGTTCGTATACCTGAGCCCATTTTTTATGATGCTGTTGACGCCGATAGCCTGCATGCTCAGCGTGTTTCTTACGTTTCTGCGCATGTCGGCGGACAGGGAGTTGACTGCGCTCAAGGCCAGCGGCGTGAGTTTGTATCAGCTTTTGCCCGCTCCGATTATTTTTTGCACATTGTGCACGCTGTTCAGTCTTTACATTTCCCTTGTCGGCGTTTCCTGGGGCATGGAGCAATTCAAAATTTCACTGGTCGAGTTCGCCCGGACCAAGACAAAGCTGTCATTGCAGGCCGGCGTGTTCAATCAGGAGTTTCCCGGGCTCACCATCTACGCCCAGCAGGTTGATCTGGATTCCGGCGACATCCGCTTCGTCTTTGTGCAGGACAAGACCAGCAAGAATTTCACGACAACCGTCGTCGCACCCGAGGGCACAGTCACCACCGATCCGGAGAAGGAGCAGATCAAGGTCGTGTTCCGCAACGGCAGGATCTTCCGCCGCGTGGATGAGAACCTTGAGGTGTTGCACTTCGGCAATTATGCTGTACGCTTGCCACTTGGGAACATGCTGGCGAACATGGGCTATGGCCGAATGTCGTTGAAGGAGATGTCGTTCAAGCGGTTGCTTGAAGTTGACGGCGATGAAGCAATCCAAAAACAACTCTTGACGGATAATCGCATTGACTTGAACAAGCTTCATGCTGTGAAGGCGGAAATTCAGAAGCGCTTGGCCTTGCCTCTGGCGTGCCTGGTTCTGGGGCTGTTTTCCGTGCCCATCGCCTGTGTTTTCCGGGCGCTTAAGCAGCAGCACGGGCTTGTCATGGCCCTTGGCGTCTTTCTCGTCTATTATTCCATGCTCAGCTTTGCGGAAAGCCTGGGAGAGTCGCAGCCCGAGGTTGCGGCCATCGGCGTCTGGGTGCCCAATCTCCTCTTCAGCGGCGTGGGCTTCCTGTTCTTGCGCCAAGCCGTGCGCGAACGCGTCCCGTCCGGGGTTTTGTGGGCCTTGCAGCGCCTGCAGCAGAAGGGGGCGGCATGAGCTGGTCCATGCCAAGGCTCGGGGCGCTTAGCGGTTATCTCGTCCGCCAGAACCTGTTCCTCATGGTGACCTGCCTTGGGGCGGGCACCTTCATCTATCTCTTGGCCGATTTGGCCGACCGCTTGGAGCATTTTCTGGACGCCGGGCTTTCCTGGCGTCAGATCATCACCTATTTCATGGTCAAGACGCCGCTCATCTTTTCGCAGATCCTCCCCGCAGTGTTTTTGCTGGCTGTGGTGCTGCAGATTGGGCTTTTGGTGCGCAACCGCGAGATGATGGCCCTGCGCGCCGGCGGCGGCTCCATCGCATGGTTCATCCGCTTCTTCATTGTTTATGCGATCATCTGGAGCTTCGGGCAACTGCTCTTCTCGCAGTTTGTCGCATCTTATGGCGAACAGGAGGCCACGCGCATTTGGCGCGAGGAAGTTCGCAAGCGCCAGCTCGACAAGCGCACGGTGAAGAACCTGTGGTTCCGCGAAGGGCCGTACATCGTCCACACGGGCGAGGCCCAGCCCACGTCGAGCCGCGTCAACGATGTGACGGTGTATGAGTTCGACCGCGACACCATGCGCCTGACGCGCATCATGACGGCCAAGAAGGGGCTTGTGGACGAGCACGGCTGGGGGCTTCTCGACGTGTGGGAGATAGAGACCGCGGACTTCACGGCCACGCGGCTTTTAACGAACTTCATACCCCTGCGGCAGAACATGCGCAGCTTTCTGAACTCCGACGTGGCGGACCGCTCCGACCTGCCCCTGTGGCATCTGGGGCAGGTCATTGAGGAGCTCAAGGAGTCCGGCTCAAATGTGGAGCGTCTGCGCACGGCCTGGCACGGCAAGTGGTCGTACGCCTTCTCCATCATCACCATGGCCTTGCTGGCCCTGGCGCTATGTTCGTTTTTCGAAAACCTCTACATCAATCTCGTCTTGAGCCTGGTCGTCATCTTCAGCTACTACGGCCTTTACGTCCTGGGCATCACCACAGGACAGAAGGGATTGCTGCCGCCCATTGCCGGGGCCTGGCTGGCCAATGGAGCGTTCGGTTCGCTGGCCGCACTGCGGCTGGCTTGGCTCTGCGCATCGCGTTTCACGGCGCGCGTGCACCGCTGGCGCGAGGGCGTGGCCCGCCGCTTCAGTCCTGGAGTGTAGCGGAGGGCTCCGTGGCGACGACTCCGGCCCGGGCGTCCAGCGCGGCCCAAAGGGCGTCGTGCCCCAGCTTGGTCACGCTGGAGAAACAGATGGGCGTGGCGGCGCCGCCCAAAAGATCGCGCCATTCGCGTTGCCGTGCCGCGGCTTCGCGCTGGTTCACCTTGTCGCACTTGGTGAGCACGGGCAGAATGGGGATGCCCGCATGGCGCAGCCAGCCCACAAGCTCAAGGTCGCTCTGCTGTGGCGTGACGCGGACATCGAGCAGCACGGCCACGCCCTTGAGCCCAGGGTTGTCGGTCAAAAATGTTTCGATGAGCTTGCCCCATTTGGCCCGCTCGGCCTGGGAGCGGCGCGCATAGCCGTAGCCCGGCAGGTCCACCAGGGTGTAGTCGCCCGGGGCGATGCGGAAAAAGTTCACGCTTTGGGTCTTGCCCGGCGTGGAGCTGACCTTGGCCAGGCCCTTGCGGCCCGCCAGGCAGTTGATGAGCGAGCTTTTGCCCACGTTTGAGCGTCCGGCCAGCGCAACTTGCGGCTCGTCAGACGGGGTGAGCTGTGATATCTCGTACGCTGTTTTGACTAAGTCGAAGGTTCGATTCATACTGCTCCAGAGAGGCTTCTCGCGCACGGCGTGTGCGCTTGCGTCTTAGATGTTGGCTTTTGGCCTCCGCGTCAAGCACGGTCCGCGACCTCAAACCCGCCAGAGGGCAGCCATGAGCACCCGCAAATACCTTATCTTAAATGGTCCGAACCTGGGCCACATCGGCACCCGGCAGCCGGAAATCTACGGTTCGCAAGGCCTGGACGCCCTGCCGGAAATGCTCAAGGGCTTTCTGGGCGACAAGGCCGCTGAAGTGGAGCTCGTGTTCCACCAGTCCAATTTTGAGGGCAATCTCATCGACCGCCTGGAAATGGCCCGGCGCGAAGGGCTGGACGGCGTGGCCTTCAACGCCGGCGCCCTCACCCACACCAGCCTCGCCCTGGCCGATTGCCTGGCCTGGATAGGCGTGCCCTGCGTCGAAGTGCACATTTCAAATATCTTTGCCCGCACCGACGAACCCCTGCGTCAGAAAAGCCTGATGGGGAAAAGCTGCATCGGATGTGTTGCCGGTTTCGGCATTCTCGGGTATGCGTTGGCGGTCCTGGCGCTGGAGCGCCGCGCGGTCGAGGGTCAGGATAAAAATTAGTCAGGCGCGACAGCATGTTGCTGCCATAAATGACCCGGAGGTTGAATGTATTCCACGTCTGATTTCCGTCGCGGTCTCAAGATCGAGATGGACGGCAAGCCTTATGAAATCGTCGAATTTCAGCATGTGAAGCCCGGTAAGGGCGGCGCCTTCGTGCGCACCAAGCTGAAGCACATCCTCACCGGCCGCGTTGTGGACGAGACCTTCCGCTCCGGCGAGAAGGTCGACAAGCCCGACATCGCCATGCAGGAGATGCAGTTCCTCTACCGCGAGGGCTCCGATTTCGTTTTCATGGACCTTGAAAGCTACGAGCAGAAAAATATCCCGGCCGCCCAGGTGGGCGACAAGGGCGGCTACGTGAAGGAAGGCGAGACCGTGAAGGTGCTGCTGTACAACGGCGAGCTCTTCGACATGGACCTCACCGCCTCCGTGGTCTTGACCGTTGTGGAGACCGAGCCCGGCGTGCAGGGCGACCGCGTCACCGGCGCCAGCAAGCCCGCCAAGCTCGAGACCGGCATCATGGTCAACGTGCCGCTGTTCATCGCCCAGGGCGAGCGCATCAAGGTCGACACCCGCACCGGCGAGTATCTGAGCCGCGAGTAATCCGGTTCCTGCCAGGATATGTCCGATGCCCATAAGCCCGCCCCGAAGAAACGGGGCGGGCACATTGCCAAAGCCAAGGCGAAAGCGGAGGGTAGATCCACGGACACAGTAAAATTCCGCATGGAGATTCGAGGGCTTGCCTACCTGTTTGTGGCGGTCTTCCTTTTCCTGTGCGTTTTTTCCTTTGATCCGCTGGACCCCACGTTCAACCAGGCTGTGAGCGCGGCCCGCAAGACGAGCAATCTCGCCGGGGCCGTGGGCTCGTACACGGCCGGTTTCCTGGTGGAGATCTTCGGCATCGGCGCTTTGGCATGGCCTATTTTCCTGGCCCAGATCGGCCTGGCGCAGTTCATTGAGCGCTTCCGCCAGGGCTGGTTCCGCTGGTTCGGTGTGGCCGTGCTCGTTCTGTGCGTCATGGCCTGGGCCGCCAAGCCCTGGGCCGTGCCCGCGCATGGCCTGGCCCCGACCCTGGCCGGCGGCGGCGCCATCGGCAAGCTGGCCGTCGGCACCACCTGCACCCTGCTGAACCCCTGGGGATCGTCGCTTTTCTGGCTGTTCTGGACCGCCGTTTCCATGCAGATCGGCTTGCAGGTGAGCTGGGGGGCGGTGTTCAAGCGCCTCAAGTCCTTCGCCTATGATCAATGGTGCAAGTACCGCGAGCGCAACCTGCGCCATCGCACGGTCGAGGCGGGCAAGCCCGCCCAGGCTGGCGCTGCCGGAAAACCGGCCATGCGCCTTTTGGAGCGCCTCGGCGAGCGCATGAACAAGCGCGCCGCGCAGAGCGATTCAGAAGGAGACGACGGCGGCGTTCAGCGCAAGCCGTCCCACGCTGTCGCGCCTGTCGCCGCTCCCGCTGGCGCGGACATGGTGCTCAAGCCTTTCGAAGCTCCGGCGCCGGTCAAGAAGGCGGCCTCTGCCGCGTCTTCGTCCAGCGTCGATCTGCCGAGCCCGGAACTGCTGCACGAGGCCCCGCCCAGCAGGCCGTCAGCGATCCCAAGACGCTGCAGGCCAAGGCCCGCCAGCTCACCGCCTGTCTCGCGGACTTCAACATCCAGGGCGAGATCCAGCAGGTGCTGCCCGGCCCGTGGTCACCATGTTCGAGTTCAAGCCAGCGCCGGGCGTCAAGATCAGCACCATCGCCGCGCGCAACGACGACA
>Ga0183099_1000411_pt1 | contig 32333 bp, 27 predicted proteins | sample Biomet1_FD_127788 | JGI IMG/M metagenome (GOLD analysis project Ga0183099, IMG submission 127788) | Microbial communities from bioreactor (seeded with anoxic lake sediment) at LBNL, California, USA - Biofuel metagenome 1 | ecosystem: Engineered > Bioreactor > Anaerobic > Unclassified ...
TGAGCCGTTGAGTAAAATAAGAACAAGAGCCATTGTGCTCAGTGAAAAATACATAAAGGAGAACGATAACAATGAAAGTGATCTTACAGCAGGACGTTAAAAAAGTTGGTAAAAAAGGTGATATTGTAGAGGTTTCGGAAGGATATGGGAGAAACTTCCTTTTGCCGAAAAAATACGCAGCGGAAGCAAATGCGGCGAATATGAATGTGGCCACAGCGCAGAAGAACTCAGCAAACCGCAAAAAGCAGCAGCTGAAAGATGAAGCAATGCTGATGGCGGCGCAGCTTTCTAAAATTGAAATCAAAATCCCGGTCAAGATCGGGGGAGAGCGGCAAATTATTCGGCTCAGTAACGGGCAAGGATGTAGCCGTTGTTTTACAGGACGAATACAAAATTGAAATTGATAAGCGCAAGATAGAAATCCAAGGTGAGGTAAAGGGTCTCGGCACGTATGAGGCGGTCATTAAAGTTCACCCGGAAATCACCAGCACAATAAAGGTGCATATTGTTGCTGCTTAGGAAGAGGCAGGAAATGAAAGATTTTTTTAAAAAGTTATTTCACAGAAAAAAAACGTTGGCAAAGCCCGTAATGGCAAAGACGGAAAAAATGCCGCCGGAGGAAATCGATAAGGAAATCGATGCCGTATATGGCATTTTAGTTGATATCATCGGCTCGGACAAGCTCGTGCTGAAAGCGGGGAAACTCGACGCGATGCAGCTCATGCGTTCCGATCATCGCGGGGAAAGGGTTTTGGCCCTGCAAAAGATCGTCGAGGAAAATCCGACCTTGGAAAAAGTGCCGACAGATCAGGAGATACCGGAAATTCTGACGAAGCTGGCTGAATCTTTGGCCGATGTTATGGCGCGACGCTCCATGGAAGACAAGATCGAAAAGAAAATTGCCGAAAAGCTTGAGGAACACCACGCTGACTATGTGAAGGATATCCGCTTGCAGGTGTTGAAGGATGAGAAACCGGGCGAAGAGACGCCGCAGGCGCAGGTTAAGCTCGAAAATCTCGAAAAGCTTGAGCAGGTCAGCCTGACCCAGTCCGTTATGGAACTTTTGCGGCCGGCAGAGCTTGCAGAAATTGTCGGGCAGGAACGTGCAGTGAAATCGCTGAAGGCCAAGCTGAGTTCGCCTTATCCGCAGCATCTCTTGCTCTACGGGCCGCCGGGCGTCGGCAAGACGACGGCAGCGCGGCTGGTGCTTGAGGCGGCCCGCCAGGGGAAACATACGCCGTTTGCAGAAGATGCGCCTTTTGTGGAAACCGATGGAACGACGCTGCGTTGGGATCCGCGGGATATGACCAATCCGCTGATGGGTTCGGTACATGATCCGATTTATCAGGGTGCACGACGTGATCTCGCCGACAGCGGCGTACCGGAACCAAAGCCGGGACTCGTGACGGATGCGCATGGCGGCATTTTATTCATCGATGAAATCGGTGAAATGGATGAGATGCTGCAAAATAAACTATTGAAGGTTCTGGAAGACAAACGGGCTTATTTTGAATCGGCGTATTACGATCCGACTGACGAAACTGTACCGAAGTACATTCAAAAGCTTTTTAAAGAAGGCGCTCCGGCTGATTTTGTTCTGATCGGTGCGACGACGCGCGATGCCGGTTACATCAATCCGGCCCTGCGGTCGCGTTGCGCGGAGATTTATTTCGAACCATTGACGCCGAAGCATATCGAAAAAATTGTCGATAATGCCGCGGTGAAGCTCAAGGCTGGTTTGGCCGAAGGGGTAGCTGCATTGATCAGCGAATACACGATTGAAGGCCGCAAGGCGATCAATATTCTGGCCGATGCCTATAGTCTGGCTCTGCAGCGGACAGAAGGCGAAGTTATGGAGGATCTCATCATAACGAAAGCGGATATCTATGAAGTGGCCCAGGTCAGCCGTCTGTCACCGTTTATCACGAAAAAGGCCTCCGATAAAGGCGAAGTTGGCAAAGTCTTTGGCCTCGGGGTTGCGGGCTTTTTGGGTTCGGTGATTGAGATTGAAGCCGTGGCCTTTAAGGCGCATGAAAAAGACAAGGGAACGGTCCGCTTTAATGAAACTGCCGGCAGCATGGCCAAGGATTCCGTATTCAATGCGGCATCGGTTGTCCGCAAGGTCACCGGCGAAGATATCCACGACTACGATATCCATATCAATGTGATCGGCGGCGGCAATATCGATGGGCCGTCGGCGGGTATGGCCATTTTGGCAGCTTTGGTATCGGCGATCACCGGCAAGAAAATCCGCCAGAATGTAGCGGTCACCGGGGAGATTTCCATACAGGGAATGGTTCGCCCGGTAGGCGGCGTTTTTGAAAAGGCCTATGGTGCGAAACAGGCCGGAATCACAACGCTGCTTATTCCGAAGGAAAACGACAAGGATATTCCCAAAGAGCATTTGGGGCTCGACATCCATCCGGTCACGACGGCCGAGGAAGCATTTGCCCTGCTGTTTGAAGAAGAATGAATATAGAAGAATGAAGCGCAGAGGGGAGCATTGCCGGTAGTTAACGGTAAAGCCCCCTTTGCGTTCCCATAAGAGGAAGTGAATAGCGTTGATTGACAGAGTTCCCCCACAGAATATTGAGGCCGAGCAGGCCGTTTTAGGCGCGATGCTGATAAAAAAAGAAGCCATATCGGAAGTGGCGCAATTGCTTGAGGAAACGGACTTTTATCGGGAAGCGCATAAAATTGTCTTTCAGGCCATGCTGGAATTGTTCAACAGAAATGAAGCGGTCGATCTGATCACGGTGACCGAGCAGCTCCGGAAAGATGAACATCTGGAAAAAGTTGGCGGCATTGCCTTCGTTACATCCTTGGCTAACAGCGTGCCAACGGCGGCGAATGTCGAATATCACGCAAAGATCGTTAAGGAAAAAGCGCAAATGCGCAATCTGATCAATTCGGCCACGGCAATTGCCGGCATGGGTTATGAGGATACGGAAGATGTCGCCGATGTCATGGATAAGGCCGAAAAAATGATCCTTGAGGTTGCGGCTCGCCGCAACAACGGTGATTTTACGCCGATCAAGAGCATTTTGCTCAATACCTTCAGCAAGATTGAACAGCTTTACGAATCCAAGGGTGGCATAACGGGACTTGCTTCCGGGTTTAAGGATCTCGACAAGCTGACCTCTGGTCTGCAGCCGTCGGATTTGATTTTGGTGGCAGCCCGTCCAAGTATGGGGAAAACCGCCTTTACGCTGAATCTCGCGACGAATGTCGCTGTAAAAGAAAAGAAAGCGGTGGCCTTTTTCTCGCTGGAAATGTCCAAGGAACAGCTCGTGCAGCGCATGCTCTGTTCCGAAGGTGCCATTGACTCGCAGCGGCTCAGGATCGGCGAACTCGATGAAAAAGATTGGACGAAGCTGATCAGCGCGGCTGACCGCCTGGCAGGAGCACCGATTTTCATCGATGACACTGCCGGCATTACGATTATGGAACTGCGCTCTAAGGCGCGGCGGCTCAAGACGGAGTATGATCTGCAGCTGATCGTCATCGATTACCTGCAGCTCATGCAGGGGCGTAGCAGCAAGGGCAGCGACAACCGTCAGCAGGAAATCTCCGAAATATCCCGTTCGCTTAAGGCTTTGGCCCGCGAACTCAATGTGCCGGTCATCGCCTTGTCACAGCTCAGCCGCAGCGTAGAATCCCGCCAGGTCAAAAAACCGATGCTCAGCGATCTGCGCGAATCCGGTTCACTCGAACAGGATGCCGATATTGTAATGTTCCTCTATCGCGAAGATTACTATGACCCGGATACGGAAAACAAAAACATAACCGATGTCATCATCGCCAAGCACCGTAACGGCCCGGTCGACACCGTGCAGCTTTTCTTCCACAAGCAGTTCACGAAGTTTGCGGATCTTTCGCGGATGCAGTGAGTTGGGCTCTTTTTAGGAAGAAGAAGGTTGCAAAAATGCCAGGCTGCCACGCTTTCGTGGCGGCTGGTTTATTTTTTTGCGCTTGTGCAACGGCCTTGCGGAAAAATGTGCACGTGAAACGGACAAAATGTAAATTTGCAAATTGAATTGACACTTACAGCATAACGATGCTATGATATGTAAGGGAAATAAAGGTTTTACATATATTTTCACCAAACTCAAAATGAGACATGCCTATGTCAATTTGAGTGCTTTTGTGCTGTTGTGTCCAGGCATGGGCGGCGTTTTGTCCATCGTGGTGCCGTCAGGGTGAAGCATGGTTTCTTTTAAACTAAGATAAAACAACAGACCCGCTGGCAGCGCACTGTCGGAATTTTTCGTCAGAAGCAGTTGCTGGAAAAAATAGGTTTTATATTTGAGAGGAGAGATTCTATATGTCAGCAGTAGTTGTAATGGGAACTCAGTGGGGCGACGAAGGCAAGGGTAAAATCGTCGATTATTTAGCAGAGCAGTCGGATGTTGTTGTTCGCTTTCAGGGCGGTAGCAATGCTGGTCATACGGTCACGGTCGAAGGCAAGGAGTTTAAATTGCGCCTTTTGCCATCGGGAATTTTATACAAAGGGAAAAAATGCGTAATCGCCAATGGTGTTGTCGTAAATCCTAAGGTTTTACTTCAGGAAATGGATGGCATGGAAAAGCAGGGTATTTCGGTTGAAGGCATCCGCATTTCCAACCGGGCGCATGTTATTTTGCCGTATCATTGCATCATGGATGGCTTGATTGAAGAAGCTCTTGGCGACAAAAAAATCGGCACGACGAAAAACGGTATTGGTCCTTGCTACATGGATAAAGACAACCGTATCGGCATTCGCATCGTTGATTTGATGGACGAAGAAGTATTCAGCGAAAAGCTCAAAGCCAATCTGGCCTTGAAGAACAAAGAATTGAAAGAAATCTTCCATCAGGAACCGCTTGATTACGAAGAAATTCGCACGGAATACCTCGCTTATGCGGAGCGTCTGCGCAAATACGTCATCGATACTTCAGCTTACCTGAATGCAGAGATCAAAGCGGACAAAAAAGTTCTGTTCGAAGGTGCACAGGCTACGCTTTTGGATCTTGACCACGGTACTTATCCGTATGTAACGGCTTCACATCCGATTTCCGGTGGTGCTTGCGTCGGTGCCGGCATCGGCCCGAACAAAATCCATGCGGTAGTCGGTGTGGTAAAAGCTTATTGCACGCGTGTCGGCGAAGGCCCGTTCCCGACGGAACAGCTCAATGCCACAGGTGAGCGCATCCGCGAATGCGGCCATGAATTTGGCACCGTTACCGGGCGCCCACGCCGTACAGGCTGGCTTGATGCCTGCGTAGTCCGCTATGCGGGTTATTTGAGTGGCATTGATTACATGGCAATCACCCGCCTCGATATTCTGGATTCTTTTGACGAAATCAAGCTTTGCGTTGCTTATAAATATAAGGGCGAAATCCTTGATGAAATGCCGGCCAGCCTCAAGGTTTTGGGCGCGGTAGAACCCGTCTATGAAACATTTAAAGGCTGGAATACCGATACGACGAAGATCCGCAAATATGAAGATTTGCCGGAAACGGCCAGAAAATATTTGGAACGCCTCGCGGAAGTTGCCGAAATTAAACTTGGCTATGTATCTGTAGGACCGAACCGCGATCAGACGATTGTCATCAAAAAAGATATATTCTAAGCAAAAAACAAAAAAAACAGCGAGCCGGAATGAATTCGGTTCGCTGTTTTTTTGTGCTATAATGAAAGCAAATTGTAGAGGATGGGGACAGATACTTTATGAAGAAATATGGCATACTGGTCTTGCTGCTTTTCTTTCTGGCGGGCGGATTTCTTTATACCAAAACACCACTGGCTGAACCACCGGTACAGGGGAACGGTGTTGCGCCGGAGTATCTGCTGCAGATCATGCCGGCCGATGCCCGGCACGAGCGCACGATTACCTGGCAGGCGTCAGCCGGGGCTATTGAGGGGGTTTTGGAACTGCGTCAGGGCGGCTCGGCAGCAGAAAAATTTCTGGCTGCACCGGAGTGTCTGCCAGAAAAGGAGAAAAACCGTCGGATCTATACGGTGCATTTGACGGGGTTGCAGCCGGGAACGTTCTATGAATACCGGTCTGTTTCTGCGGGACAAGCAACCGCCTGGCATGGCTTTAAAACCGAAGCCGAGGGTGCAGGATCTTTTAAGGCGTTGATTTTTGGTGACTCACAGTGTGCGGATTACACGGTTTGGGGTAGGACCAGCCAGGCCGCCTGGCTGAAACATCCGGATGCGGCTTTTTTCATCAATATGGGCGATCTTGTGGACAACGGCGAATCGTTTGACCAGTGGAAATCCTGGATGGATGCCGCCTCGCCGCTGCTTGATGCGATTCCTGTGGCGCCGGTACAGGGAAACCATGAAGCCTATAGTCTGGACTGGAAAAAGGCTCTGCCGAAAAACTACCTTGCCTTGTTTGCCGTGCCGAAAAATGGACCAGCAGGGCTTGAGAAATATGCGTACTCCTATGATTACGGGCCGGTGCACTTTGCGGTGCTCAACACCCAGCAGGAAGAGCTTGGCAACTGGCTGCCGGATTTGCTGGAACGGCAAAAGAAATGGCTGGAGGCGGATTTGGCCGGATCGATGAAGCCTTGGAAAATCGTCCTGATGCATCGCGGTATCTGGAAATTCCCTCCGGATGGCCGTCTGGATGCGGTTGGCGATGCCTTTGTGCCGATCTTTGACCGCTGCCATGTTGATGTTGTTTTTACCGCGCATGTGCATGCTTACGCCCGGACCAAGCCGCTGCGCGGCGGCAATCGGGTACAGGAAAATGGAACGGTCTATATTACCACCGGTCGCAGTGGCGATAAGGTTTGGGAGAGGTCTCCGCAAAAGCCCTGGGATGAGGTTTTTCATAATCCGCTGAATCAGGCCAATTATCTTGTCTTAGAGGCTGCGGCCGATAAGCTGACGGTCATGGCGTGGCAGGAAAATGGGGAACTGTTGGATCAATTTGCATTGGTAAAAAACTAGAGGTTTGTTGTGGGCACGGCATAAGAACGTTCTCTTTGAAATGATTTCGAAAAAAACTGTTGACAAATAACTAGGTGACTAGTATAATATTGTCTTGTGAGTAACACATGAATTTGTCTAATAGTTTTCGCAGAAATAGTTGCAGCAAGCTCACTATGGTTCACTAGCTCAGTTGGTAGAGCACCTGACTTTTAATCAGGGTGTCCCGGGTTCGAATCCCGGGTGAGCCACCATTTATATGGCGCGTTGGTCAAGCGGTTAAGACACCGCCCTTTCACGGCGGCTTCATGGGTTCGAATCCCATACGCGTCACCAAAATTTTCATTATAATATGGGCGATTAGCTCAGCTGGGAGAGCGCCTGCCTTACAAGCAGGATGTCGGCAGTTCGATCCTGTCATCGCCCACCATATTATGGCCCGGTAGTTTAGTTGGTTAGAATGCCGCCCTGTCACGGCGGAGATCATGGGTTCGAGTCCCATTCGGGTCGCCATTTGCCTTGGTAGCTCAGTCGGTAGAGCAGAGGACTGAAAATCCTCGTGTCGGCAGTTCGATTCTGTCCTAAGGCACCATTTTATGCTGGTGTAGCTCAATTGGTAGAGCAGCTGACTTGTAATCAGCAGGTTGGGAGTTCGATTCTTCTCGCCAGCTCCATTTTTATCACGCGGGTGTAGCTCAATGGTAGAGCTCCAGCCTTCCAAGCTGATCACGTGGGTTCGATTCCCATCACCCGCTCCATTTTTATGACTATATATGCCGGGGTGGCGGAACTGGCAGACGCACGGGACTTAAAATCCCGCGGTTAGAAATAACCGTACCGGTTCGATTCCGGTCCTCGGCACCATTTATTTCAATTTAATACCTCAATGTTTTATGCGGCCGTGGCGAAATGGCAGACGCGCTAGCTTCAGGAGCTAGTGGGGGCAACTCCATGGTGGTTCGAGTCCACTCGGCCGCACCATTTTGTTTACTGTTCAGCATATGTGTTACACGCGGTTGTGGCGGAATTGGCAGACGCGCTATCTTGAGGGGGTAGTGATCACAAGTCGTATGGGTTCAAGTCCCATCAACCGCACCATTTATATGGTGTTTTTTTTTGCGTAAATTTAATATGCGGTCGTGGCGGAATTGGCAGACGCGCTATCTTGAGGGGGTAGTGACCACAAGTCGTATGGGTTCAAGTCCCATCGACCGCACCATTTATTCATTAGACCATAGGGGTCTTTTTTTTGTTTGTGGATAACTTCTTTGTATTTGATTAAACGTGGAGGGATAGCTATGTTTGAATCTGAATTCTGTGAAGTAAACTATTTAAGAAATGATCGTGTGGTATTGGTACGCTGGAAAAAATTTTGCCAGCGAGATGATTATCGGGAGCCGCTGCGCTATGCATTGGCTTTGCTGAGAGAACATAAGGGCAGTGATTTCATCGGTGATGCTAGGACTGGATTTGAAGCTGATCCGTTGGATTTGACCTGGGCCCTTAAAGAATGGCTGCCTGCTACGGCTAAAACAGATTGCAAAAGGTTTATTTTCATTGTAAATAAAGTGAATTTTCTTTCTGCAGAAATTAATGTATTCAGTAAAGAAATTACAAAATATTTTGAGTTTCAAACAACGAATTCATTGGAAGGCGCTTTGACTCATTTAAGCAAATCGAAGACCCAGCTAGAAAAGACAAGTGTGGCAATCATAGCAATCGATTCACTTTGTGGACAGTGCCCTGTATGCACGCCAGATTGTCCGGTAGCAGTCGCAAGACGTGCACTTAAGGGATTGTCTTATGATTTGCTATCATCAAATACAGAGCAATGATGTTTTTGCGTTTGTAGAATAGAAAGATGTAAAAATAGGATGGAAGATAGAAGATAGAAGTCTATAGGGATGTGTGATATGCTATGGAAAAAAATTTATTGTTAGCCATTGTTTCCTTGTTCTGGTTTGCTCAATATGTTTATGTTCCGCAACAAGCACCATATTTGCTTCAGGTCGGCACGATGCCTTATTTGGTTGGCATTGTAGTCGGAGCTTATGGTTTGACACAGCTTTTGCTGCGATTGCCTACAGGTATTCTAGCAGATTGCCAGGGGAATCATAAACGATTTATTTTATTTGGCATCATAGCGGCAGGGACTGCTTCGTTGCTTCGGGTGTACAGTCCGGATGTATATGGTTTTTTACTAGGCAATCTTTTGTCTGGAGCAGCTTCAACAATGTGGATTTCCTTTATGGTACTATACTCCAGTTATTTTTCAACTGCCGAACTAGGGAAGGCTATGGGGTTGATCAATGGGGCAAATAATTTTGGTGTATTGATGGGATTTTTGGCATGTTCTTTTTTTTATGAAGGATGGGGAATGACGTTTCTTTGTTACTTGAGTGTAGCCGCGGCGGTTCCAGCATTGTTGTTAGGGCTTAAATTGAAGAATCCGCATAAAAGACAGACACCATTGCCTATACGTGAATTAGTTACGGTGTATAAAGATCGACGGCTTCGTTTTTTTTCTCTATTAGCCCTTTTGCAGCAAGGTATATTGATGTCGACCTGCATGTCCTTTACGGGTAAAGTAATTACGGATTTGGGTGGAACCTCTTTTGACGTTGGTTTTTCGGCGGTCACTTATATTATAGCTGCAGTTTGCAGTTCCTATTTTGCGGCTTCGAGCAGAGCAATACATTTTGGTATGGGATATTGGATCCCCCGAGTGTTTTTTGTCTTGGCTGCTTATTGTTTGGCAATTCCGCTGCTGACCAATGTTAAAATAATTTTTATCATTCAGGTTTTGGCAGGTGTATCTACGGGCATGCTCTTTTCTTATTCTACAGCCGAAGCCATGAAAAATGTTCCCGCGGGGAAAAAATCGACAGCAATGGGATTTCATCAGGCTGTTTATGCAGTTGGTATGACGTTTGTTCCCGTTCTTGCTGGTATTGTGGCTCAGAATATAAGTTTACGGGCAGCATTTTACGGAGAGTCACTTTTAGCAATTTTGGGTGGTTGTTTAGCTTTTGCTTTTTATAGAAAAGAAAAACGGATGCGGGTAGGTCAGTTTTTACAGCAATAAAAAAAGATTCCGAGACATCGATGATTTCAACGTGATGTCCGGAATCTTTTTATTTTTGTTTGGAAGTTTTTTCTGGTGTAAAGTTATTCTTTGAATTTTTATTAAAGGGGAATTGAAAAACGAGCTCGCCATTATTATTGATGTAACTTAAATGTCGGATGAAAAAACGAGCGATCGTTCCTGTTATCATGGCAGATATCAAGGTTCCTTCACGAATTCCACGGAATTCACCGAAATAAATCCAAGAAAGAATAGCAGCGATAATGACTAGGGAGAGATCAAATCCGGTTTTTGTGTTGCCGAAATCAAGATTAAAAGCGATTGCTATTGCATGAACAATGCCTTCACCGGCTAGCTTAACAACATTGCCAATCATTTCCAGGGATACACCGAGGCTCAAAAAACTGGTGCCGATCAAAACGGTGATGAGACGGCTGCTGTAGAGTTCGGGGGTTAAAGGACTCAGAATATGCATGCTCACATCAATGAAGAAACTGAAGATAATTGTTACGGGAATTTGCAATAGTTGAATGGCTTGAAAATTCTTGCGCAATAAGAGAATTTGAATTAGCAAAAATACCATATTTACAATAAAGGTGAAAGTCCCAATAGACAATAATGGATATTCAAGATTTAAAACGTAAGGAATACTAGAGATAGGAGAGCTTCCCAACATGCTTTTGATGACACAAGAAATGCCAAAAGCCATAGAAAACATACCCAGAGTGAATAATAAATAGCGTTTGTAGATAGACATAAAAAACCCTCCTTAAATTAATATATCCCTTAAGTATAACACAAAAGCATACATATAACATATAAAATAGTTTTAGTGTATAGCGTAAGGTTTGCGGCATGTCTTTAGCAGCCTGTTCACATAAATATATTTTTTTAGGTGAGTTAATAGAAGACTTGATTATAGGCATAAAAAGCGGATACAGCCAGTTGGCCGTATCCGCTTTTTATTAAATAGAATAAATTTCTTCAGGTTTCAAGTAGCTGAAATCATGCTGTTTTTTTACTTTGTGATAGTGCGTATGGAGTAATTCATGTGCCTTTTCACTAAGCGGTTCGCCAAGAAAATCTTTATAAACTGTTTGAATATCAGGATTTTCATGGGATTTTCGAATGGTGTTGTTTTTATCGATATCATAGAGCGAATCCATGCGAAGCTTCTTGATATCCATAGTCGTATCGATTGGCTGTCCACCGCCACCGATGCAGCCGCCAGGACAGGCCATGATTTCTATGAAGGTATAGTCACAGGTGCCTGCTTTGATCGCTTCCATGACTTTTTTTGCATTGACCAAAGTATGGGCGATGGCTACTTTTATTTCTTGGCTGCCAAGTTTAACCGTAGCTTCTTTGATACCTTGGAATCCACGAACATCCTTGAAGTCAACGGATTTCAGTTCTTTGCCAGTCACTTTTTCATAAACCGTACGAAGAGCGGCTTCCATTACGCCTCCGGTCGTTCCAAAAATGACGGCAGCGCCGGAACCCGATCCCAGAGGACTGTCAAATTCAGCTGGCTCCAAGTTTTCAAAATTCAAGCCGACGTATTTGATGAGTTTGGTAAGTTCACGTGTCGTTAAGACGATATCGACATCCTGCATGCCATCGCGGCCCATTTCTGGACGAGCTGCTTCTGCTTTTTTGGCGGTGCATGGCATGATTGAAACAGTTACGATGTTTTTAGGATCGATACCAGCCTGTTTTGGATAATACGTTTTGGAAATTGCACCAAATATTTGCTGCGGCGATTTTGCTGAAGACAAATGTGCCGTGAAATCACCATAGTGTTTTTCCATGTAGTTTACCCAACCAGGGCTGCATGAGGTAATCATAGGTAGTTTGCCGCCATGTTGGATGCGATCGAGCAGTTCAGCGCCTTCTTCCATGATGGTCATATCGGCACCGAAATTCGTGTCGAATACGCGATCAAAGCCAAGCATCTTGAGTGCAGCTACCATCTGGCCGGTGACAATGGTTCCTTGTCCGAGTTTAAAGTCGTCACCTAGGGCAACACGTACCGATGGCGCTACTTGGACAATCACGTGTTTTTTAGGATCTTGCAGGACATCAAGCACTTTTTGCGTATCGTCTTTTTCGACAATAGCGCCAGTCGGACAGACGATGCTGCATTGTCCGCATAAAATGCAGTCGGTTTCTTCTAAAGGTTTATTGTAAGCTGTGGTGACTGAAATCGAATCCGAGCGGCCAGCATAGGTCAGGGCGCAAACGCCTTGCACATCTTTGCAGGCCCGGACACAGCGTCCGCATTTGATGCATTTCGAGGGGTCGCGAACAATGCTTGGATTGGTGTCTTGCACCGGCAGATGATCGCAGACATCCGGCAGATTTGATTTTAAAATATTGAAGCGGCTGCAAAGACGCTGCAGGTCGCAGTTTTGGTTGCGAGCACAAGTCAGACAGTTTTGTTCGTGGTTGGCTAAGATCAGCTGCAAGATGCCGACCTGCGTGTCACGTACAATCTGCGTGTCGGTATGGATTTCCATGCCTTCCCAGACTTCGGTGGAACAGGCAGCGAGAAGGCGGCGATTGCCGGCGACTTCCACACAACAGATGCGGCAATGCGCTTTTACTTTTTGATCAGGATGATAGCAAAGATGCGGAATATCAATATGGATTTTTTTCGCAGCTTCTAATATTTTAGTCCCTTTTTCAACTTCTAAGGGGATGTTGTTTATTTTGATATTTACCATTTCCATTAATACTACACCTCGTTTTATTTAACTTCAAAAACATCCGGAAATTGCTGCATTGCTGAAAGCAAAGCATTTTCCGCGGATTCACCCAAACCGCAAAGAGATGACATCGCCATTAGTTTGACAATTTTCTTGAGCGCGGTGATATCTTCGTTGCGATGCGTATTGGCTGCCAGCTTTTCCAAAATGAGCTTTATATGACGATTGCCCTCACGGCACGGCGTACACTGCCCGCAGCTTTCATGCGAAAAGAAGGCCTGTGTGGTCCGTAAAAAATTAAGAACACTGGTCCGGTCATCAACAACTAAGATGGCACCGGAACCGACGGTGACGCCAGCTTTTTTCAAATCATCATAGGTGTAAGGTGTATCAAGGATTCGCGATGAAGCGATTTTTCCGGATGCCCCGCCGAACTGGATCAAACGAATGGTATGGTCGCCTTTTATGCCGCCAGCCATGTCATAAACGATTTCACGCACGGTCGTGCCAAAGGGGATTTCAAAAACACCTGGAGTATTTACATTGCCGCCGACGCTGACGAGTTTTGTGCCGATCGATTCGCCGCTTCCATAGCTGAGATATTCTTTTTTGTCATCAAGAAGCAAAGGGGCGACGATGGCAAGGCTTTCTACGTTGTTTACACAGGTTGGACGGGCGAAAAGGCCGCTTTGTTTGATAAATGGTGGTTTCATGCGCGGACGGCCCGCTTTGCCTTCGAGCGAGCGGATCAAAGCAGTGCCTTCGCCGCAAACATAGGCACCGGCACCGGAATAAAGGTGGATATTGAAGTTGAAGCCTTTGCCAAGGATATTTGTTCCTAAAAATCCATAGGTCTTTGCCTGACGTATAGCATTGAGAAGGAGTGGACGCAGATGCGAATACTCTTCACGCATGTATATGTAGCCATCCTGAGCATCTACTGTATAACCGGCGATGATCATTCCTTCAATGAGGTTGAAGGGATCTTTTTCAATGAGGGCACGGTCTTTAAAGGTACAGGGTTCACCTTCATCAGCATTGCAGATAATTACTTTTTTTTCAGCGACAACGGCTTTTGCTTGGGCCCATTTGCGTCCCATGTCGTAGGCAGCGCCGCCGCGGCCTTTGATTTTTGCTTCGGCAATCGTGGCGGCAATGTCTTCGCCAGTCATTGTTACAGCTTTTTTCAGGGCATCGAAGCCGCCGATATTCATGTAAGAACCAATAGAGGACACATCGTATTTACCAAAATTACGAGTGATGAAATTTACGGATTTGCTCATCTTGTTCTATCTCCTTATTAAAGCAGTTTGTTTAACAAATTTTCGATTTTTCCGCGGCTGTCAAGATGCCCGTAAACGGTTCCGTTGATACGTACTGCTGGAGCTACATCGCAAGCGCCGAAGCAAGGAACACTTTCAAGAGTAAAGCGGCCGTCATAAGTAACTTCATTGAGCTCGATGCCAAGGAGTTCCTTAAAGATCGTGAAAACGGAATCGTTGTCGTTGATGCTGCAAACGATGCTGTTACAGATTTGAATCGGATATTTGGCGCGAGGTTTTTCAGAAAGACTTGAATAAAAAGAAATACAGTCATAAATTACGGTGATTTTCAAATCGAGTTTTTCTGATAGGTAGTAAGCGATGGCTTCTGGTATGTAATGTTCGTCAATGAGATCTTGGACATCCAGTAAGATGCCAACGATCTGCGTGTTGTCATATTCATGCGATGCAAGCACCAGGTCGATTTTAGCGGATAATTCTTTGGATAATATATGGTCTTGTTTTTGCGCAGTTAGCATAAAACACCCTCCCCATAAATAAATATAAATAATAAACAGAAATAGCAAACAATATGAAGTTATACTGTCAACATTATATACAATATTAGTACTTTTGCCTATGCATTTAAAAAGATTCCCAATTTTCAGAGCATAATAAGGTTGATTTTAGTGGGTTGATAGGTTAAAGTATTTTTTTCACAAAATGAAAGAGCTATCACTATTTTACGAAAAAGTATAAAAAGTAAGAAAAATATCGTTTTTAGATAGATGAAATGGGATCTTAATGAATTTTAATACTAAAATAATGTATACAGCTTTACATGATTGTGGTATAATATAGGTGTAATCGTAGATGAACTGTAAATGAAACTCACACAATCGTGATGGAGGGATATTTATGGCAATAAAAAACGTTGCAATGGACCGCAGAGACAGTCCAAATTATCGTAACCTTTTGAAAAGAGGAGGCTTCATTTCGGCGAGTTATTTATCGATTAGTGGGTTTGATGCCAACCGGTTGAAAAAATTAGCTCAGGAAGGGAAACTTGACGCAATCCGGTGTGCTATTGGTAAATCTGTTAGATGGTACTATTGTGAAAAACAAGCGGAGTTAGCTCATTTACGAGGTGAAGTATAGCAGCTTGATGGTTGCTGTACGAAATTTATAATGTTAGTGTATATAGAACCGGCTGTGGTCGGTTCTTTTTTTCGCCTTTTTTTGTCTTTGCCGCATAGAAAAAGGTGAAGGACGATAAATATGATATAATGGTCATAGTTTTAGGGAGGGATGAAGATGAATCCAACGATGGTGTTTTTTTTCATAGTATTGGCATTGATGGTCTTGTTGACTTTTCTTTCGGTGCAGGTACTCAGAGTACTTTGTGCACAGTCATGGAAAAAAAGAGCCAGTAAGATCGTGATGGCTCTAAATTTATTGTCTATAGTAGGTATTGCTGGCAGTAAAAGTATTTTCAGTGGAATGCCTTTTGCAGGAGAATTGCTGCAGGCCATGGTCATCTGGTTCATGTTCCAGTTGATTTTGGTCAGTTTGTTTGCTGTTTGTCGAGGCATTTTGTTCGTGTGGCATAAAATGAAACCTTCATCTTGTCGTTACGATCAAAGTAAGCGTCATTTTTTGCAGCAGGCAGTTTGCTTACCGGCTGCTGCTGGAGCTCTTAGCTTGTATGGAGGCCTAGTGGAAAGCCGCGCTATCGAAACTACCAATTTTGATATCCAATTAAAAGATTTGCCGGAAAATTTTAGGGGATTTAAAATTGCCCAGCTAAGTGACGTGCATTTAGGGTATTTTTTTTCCTTAGACCGATTAGATGAAGTGCTTGGACAAATTGCGGCGACCAAGCCGGATATTTTACTGATTACGGGAGATTTATTCGATGATCGTGAACATAATGAGCAGGCTGCGGATCTTGTAAATACATATGTGAAAGATTTTCCGCAAGGCATTTACTTTTGCTGGGGAAACCATGAGTATATGGCAGGAAAAGAAAAAATAGCAGCTTCTTTGGCAAGAACAAAAATAAAAGTGCTTGCGGGAAGTGCAGTAAAGCTGCTAGATGGCAAGCGCCCTTTATATTTGTTAGGCGTAGATTATCCAATCGATCGGCTGCGCGATCAAGCCGTACAGTGCAACGAGACGATGCAGCTAGCGATGAAGGATGTTCCCGCGGATGCGGTGAAGGTTTTGATGGCACATCACTCCATTTTCATTGATTATGCGTTTGCCAATGGCGTTGATTTGACAATGACTGGACACACACATGGTGGGCAAATCGGTCTTTTTGGTATACCGCTGTTTCCTCTATTTAAATATACAAGAGGGATGTACCGGCAGGACGCTCTTTATGGCTATGTAAATTCAGGCGCTGGCAGCTGGTGTCCCTTTAGACTTGGCTGTCCCCCAGAAATCAGCTATTTTAGGCTTAGTTAATGATACACAGTTAAGGAGTGCCAAGAAGAATCAGGCGTATGCCAAGAGCAAACATCGATACAGCAAGCAGCAGCAAAATGATTTTAGGTCGGGTCTTTGTCGAAAGCTTGGCTCCGATCTGGGCACCGATGAGGGCGCCAATGCCAATGCTGATTGCCGGCAGCCAGATGATATGATCGAGCATGAGATGGGAAAAAACGCCGCAAGCTGAAGATACCGCCAAAACAAAATGCGAGGTCGCTGTGGCGACATGTGTAGGAAACTGCAGCAGGTAAATCATCAAAGGCACATGGATGATGCCGCCGCCAATGCCGAAGATGCTTGAAAGAAACCCGACGAGTACGCTGCTGAGAATGCCAAGGGTTTTATTGTATTTGAAGGTTTTAGGGTCAAAGGAGGGTTCTTTGCCGCGTTTACGGCTTGAATTCCAATACATGATGACAGCCATGCATAAAAGAAAAACTCCGAAGGCAACATTGAGTGTATCACTATTGAATAAGTCGGCTATATAAGAGCCGAAAAAAGCGCCTGGAAGGGTTGCGACGGCAAAAGGAATCGCGGCGCTAAAAAATACGCGTTTTTGCCGAATATAGGCGAAGGTTCCTGATAGGGCGTTTAAAAAGACGATGACTAGAGAAGTTCCGACGACTTGTGGAGCGGTAGTAAAAATCGAGGGCGTCAGATACAAAATAAAAATCGGCACACAAATAAGCCCGCCGCCAATGCCGACTAATGTACCAAAGATGCCAACACCGGCACCCAAAAGAAAAAACAATAAAATTTCCATATATTCACCTCAGTGTTTAAGTAACTTCATTATACGCTAAATGTTTATGGATGAAAACAGTGGACTTTGGCAAAAACCAGAGGTCAAAGTAAGCAGCGGTCTTTTCTACTGCAAAACTTGCTTAAACGTAGTATAATATATTGCAGACTACGAATTTTTATGGAGGTAGCATTGTGCAGAATTTAGTGCAGGAAATGCATGACTGGATGTTTGCTTATATCCAATCGTTTTATAATTCAGATGAAAAAATACAGCAAGCAATGCTGTTAAAGGAAGAACATACAAAAAAGGTGACATCTATTTGCCGAGAATTAGCGAGTCATTTGGGTCTGTCGACAGACGATTGTTTATTGGCAGAGCTGATGGGGCTCTTTCATGATGTTGGGCGTTTTGAACAGTTCACGCGTTATCAAACGTTTAATGACAGTATTTCGGAAAATCATGCACTGCTGGGGTTGAAGGTGATTAAGGATTTACCTTTAGCCAAAAAAATGCCAAAGCCTGATTACGAGGCTTTTTGCTTTGCTATTGCCAATCATAACGCCAAACAAATTGCGAAAACAGCGAATCCGCGTCATTTGTTTTTTGCGAAACTTTTGCGCGATGCCGATAAGCTCGATATTTACCGTGTATTGGAGCCTTTTTTGCAGCCCTCGGATGGAAGCGGCTGCAGCGAGGATTTTTTACAGCGTTTTATAAAAGGCGAGCAATGTGATTATTCGCAGATTAAAACGCAGGATGATCGCAAGTTGGTACGGTTGATGTGGATCTATGATGTCAATTTCAGCTGGACTTTGCAAAAGATTGTCGACGCGGATTACATACGTCGAATCTTAGCTTGCTTGCCCCAAACGGATCTTTTGGCCGAGGGCAGTAAAAAGCTTTCGTCTTATGTTGCGGATACCTTAGCAAAAAAAGATGTAGTGCCTTGGTAAACCTTGATAAAAGGGAAAATACATATACAGGACGAATATTTTAAGAAATAGTTCTAAAAAGAAACTGATAAAAAATCAATTTATAAATAAAGGGGTAAGATTATGGCAGAAAATGCAACGCTTGCAGCTAACTTCGTGCAAAATGCGATCGATGATGATTTGAAAAAAGGGAAATACAGTGAAGGCATCCATACTCGTTTTCCACCTGAACCAAATGGTTATTTGCATATCGGTCATGCAAAATCGATTTGTTTGAATTTTGGTCTGGCCAAAAAGAATGAGGGTCTTTGCAATTTGCGTTTTGATGATACGAATCCTACCAAGGAAGATGTCGAATACGTCGATTCAATACAGGAAGATGTTCGTTGGCTTGGTTTTAGCTGGGATGATCGCATGTTTTATGCATCGAATTATTTTGAACAGCTTTTTGCCTATGCGGTTGAGTTGATCAAACGCGGCAAAGCCTATGTTTGCGACCTTTCAGCCGAAGAAATCCGTGAATATCGCGGTACGTTGACGGAACCGGGCAAAGAATGTGCCGATCGGACTCGCAGCGTTGAGGAAAATTTGGATTTGTTCAATCGCATGAAGGATGGTGAATTTGTCGATGGTGCGCGCGTACTTCGCGCCAAGGTCGATATGTCTTCACCGAATATCACGATGCGTGATCCGGTCATTTATCGGATATCACATACGTCGCATCACCGCACCGGCGATGCTTGGTGCATTTACCCGATGTACGATTTTGCCCATCCGCTATCCGATGCCATTGAAGGCATTACGCATTCGGTTTGTACGCTTGAGTTTGAAGAACATCGGCCGCTTTACGATTGGCTTTTGGAATCCTTGGGCTTTGATGTGAACACGCGTCCTCGCCAGATAGAATTTGCTCGCCTCAATATAACGAATACGGTAATGAGTAAGCGTAAACTTCGCCAATTAGTTGAAGGCGGACATGTAAGCGGTTGGGATGATCCTCGCATGCCTACGATTTCAGGCTTGCGCCGTCGTGGTTATACGCCAGCCTCCATTCGCGATTTTTGCGAACGCATCGGCGTTGCTCGCAGCAACAGCTTAGTCGATGTCGGAATGCTGGAGCATTGCGTGAGAGAAGATTTGAATGAACATGCCGATCGTATCATGGCAGTGCTTGATCCGCTTAAAATTGTCATTACAAACTATCCGGAAGATGCTGAGGAAAACATGCTGGCAGAAAACCATCCGTATCGTGGTGGTCATCGTTATATGCCGTTTGCTCGGGAAATCTATATTGAACGTGAAGATTTTATGGAAGAGGCACCAAAGAAGTTTTTCCGCTTGAAGCCAGGCGGCGAAGTGCGTCTCAAACATGCTTATATCATCAAATGCGAAGATGTCATAAAAGATGCTGCGGGAAATGTCGTAGAACTTCATTGCACCTATGATCCAGAGTCCAAGAGCGGCAGTGCTAATAGCGGTCGTAAAATAAAAGGAACTTTGCACTGGGTTGCAGCGAAGACGGCCATCAAAGCAGAAGTACGTCTTTATGATTATTTACTTAAAACGGATGAAAATGGTGAAGAACCAGCGGATTTCATCGAGAGCCTCAATCCGAATTCTTTAGAAGTCTTAAAGGATGCATTAGTTGAACCAAGTGCTGCTTGGACGGCTGTTGGAACTCGTTATCAGTTCCTGCGCCAAGGTTATTTCTGCGTGGATAAGGATTCTACGAAAGAACATTTGGTTTTCAATCGGGTTGTCGGACTTCGTGATACCTGGGCTAAAGTAAAAAAGGGGTAAGGATATATGGCTAAGATACCAAAAAATTTAGCAGATAAGGATATGTTCAGCGGCTATAAAGAAAAAGATAGTTTTGAATCTGTGTTCTTGGCTGCAGAGGACGATGAGCCGACGCCTTTGAAGGCAAAGAAAAAAACTGCGGCAGAAAATATACAGCTATCTTATCTGACACCGGTTTTGCAAGAAAAAATCGGGAAATTGCTGTTGGAATTGAAGATGGATCTTTATAAAGAAGGCGTCGTAGACTATGAAATCAAAGTAAAACGAGATGGCAAGAACATCGTTCTCGTACCGACGCTTTATAAAAAAAATAAAGTCTGATAATAGAAGCTGGCAATGTGTATTTTGCCAGCTTCTATTATTGTAAATGACGAGCTTGATTACATGGAGGAGTAGAGGTAATGGAATTAAAGGCAATGCTCGCTGTTTTTATTTTTGTCGTGGCCTATATCCTGATTATTTCAGAAAAGGTTCACCGGACAGTCGTAGCGATGAGTGCAGCTGTATTATTGATTTTGCTAGGAATCGTTTCACAGGAAAATGCGATCCATCATATTGATTTCAATACGTTGGGGCTATTGATTGGCATGATGGTAATCGTCAACATTACGAGTGAAACGGGACTGTTTAATTATTTAGCGATTTGGTCAGCAAAATGCGTTGGCGCAAAACCTGTGTATTTATTGGCAGCTCTTGGCGCATTGACGGCTGTATGTTCGGCTTTTTTGGACAATGTGACAACCGTACTTTTGACTGTGCCGGTTACATTTAGCATCGCTTCACAGCTTAAAATATCACCCAAGCCGTTTTTGGTGGCACAGATCATAGCGTCTAATATTGGCGGGACCGCTACGCTCATCGGTGATCCACCCAATATCATGATCAGCAGTGCGGTCAAGGAACTCGATTTCATGGCATTTTTGTGGAATCTGGCACCGGTTTGTATCTTGATTTTCGTTGTCAGTGTTTTTGTGCTAGCCTGGTATTATAAAAATGAGCTCAAGACTACCGTGCAGTTGCAAGAAAAAATCATGCAGCTGCATGAAAGAAAACAGATCCAAGATGTGGGCCTGTTAAAAAAATGTTTATTCGTCCTGTTTTTGACGATACTTGGCTTCATCTTGCAGCGATTTTTGCACTTGGAAACGGCCAGTGCAGCTCTTGCTGGTGCCAGTCTCTTGTTGCTTTTGACGATTGGCAATGACGAAGTGAGACTCAGCAAGCTTTTTGCTAAGGTCGAGTGGACGGCTATTTTCTTTTTTATTGGTTTATTTATTTTGGTTGGAGCCTTGGTTGAAAAAAATGTGATTGAACTTTTGGCCCGTGAAGCCATGCAGTTTACGCAGGGAAACATGTTGTCGACGACCATGCTCATTTTGTGGCTCAGTGCGATCACTTCGGCGGTCATTGATAATATTCCGTTTGTGGCAACGATGATCCCCTTCATCAAGGAGCTTGGCAGCATGGGCGGCATACAGGACTTGACTCCACTTTGGTGGGCCTTATCCTTAGGTGCCTGCCTTGGCGGCAACGGTACCTTGATCGGTGCCAGTGCCAATGTCGTTGTGGCCAGCATGGCAGCGCAGCATGGACAGCAGATTTCTTTTCTTAGGTATTTGAAGATTGCGTTGCCGCTCACCTTGCTTGCAATTGCCATCAGCAGTGCGTATATCTATTGCCGCTATCTATAAAATTGCAAAAAAATGGATTCGCAGCCCTGATGGCGGCGAATCCATTTTTTTGTTTAAATATCGCTGTGTTCGATGGTGTCAAACATATCGGTAATTGCTTTTTCTGGTTCTTTTCCCATTTTGCTGACAATATAAATAGCCAGGCAGGAGAAAAAGAATCCAGGGATGATTTCATATAAGCCAAAGAAAGCAAATTGCTTCCAAATGAGGACGGTAAGGCCGCCGACGATGATACCGGCTAAAACGCCATTGCGAGTTGCCCGCCGCCAGAAAAGGGAGGCTAAGAGAGCCGGTCCAAAGGCGGCACCAAATCCCGCCCAGGCATAGGCGACCATCTCTAAAATAAAGCTTTCTGGATTTAAGCCGATTAGGACGGAGATAGCAGCAATCACGATAACGGATAGGCGTCCGACCCAGACCAATTCTTTTTGCCCGCAATTTTTGTGCAGCAAGGCTTTATAGATGTCTTGCGCAAAGGCTGAGGCTGCGACGAGCAGCTGCGAAGAGGCGGTGCTCATGATGGCTGCCAGTACGGCAGATAAGACGAGACCTGCGGCAAATGGGCTAAACAGAGCATTGGTCATGACAAGAAACACCGTTTCACTGTCGCTGCCACTGAGTGCTGAAGTCAAAAATACTTTGCCGACCATGCCGACGAGAACGGCTGCTGCCAGTGACAAAACGACCCAAGTCATGGCTATACGCGTGGCTTGCTTGAGTTCGGCAGATGATTTTACTGCCATGAAGCGGACGAGGATATGGGGTTGGCCAAAGTAGCCAAGGCCCCAGCCAAGCAGAGAAATCAGTTCAATAAAGGAAAGCGTCGAGTGATCTGCCTTTGTGAATGGATTGAAATAATCCGGACTGATCAAATAAAGTGCGGAAAAGCTTATCGTTATGCCGCCTAAAGAATAAATCGCTGCCAAAGGAACGATGATGATGGCAAAGAACATCATGACGCCTTGAATGAAGTCGGTCCAGCATACGGCTAAGAATCCGCCGACTAAGGTGTAGAAGACTACAACGAAGGCACCGAGCAGCATAGCCCAAACATAAGGAAGGCCAAAGACGGTTTCAAAAAGCTTGCCGCCGGCAACAAAGCCTGAAGAGGTATATAAAACGAAGAAGATGAGAATAAAGACGGCGGGAATAATCCGAAGAAAGTTCGATGGATCATGGAATCGATTTTGGAAAAAATCCGGCATTGTCAGTGAGTCACTAGCGATTTCTGTATATTTTCTGAGGCGGGCGGCAACATAACGCCAGTTGGCGTAGGTTCCAAGAGCCAGCCCGAGGGCAATCCAACCAGCGCTCAGGCCAGCCATATAAGCGTAGCCCGGCAATCCCATGAGCATCCAGCCGCTCATATCGGAGGCTTCCGCGCTCATAGAAGTGACCCAGGCACCCAGTTTGCGGTTGCCCAAGATGTAATCTGCCATGTTGCGTGTCCGGCGATAATAATATACGCCGATGGCCATCATAAGTCCTAAATAAAGGATAAAGGCCAGGATAATGTATAGGTTGTCATTCATAAATCTAATATTTCCCCCTTTTTTAATATAGATTACATTATACCTATATTCTTCATGAAAATGCAAATTGTGTACAGTATAAGTGTACATTTATAGAAAATAATGCATACGAAAAATTTTTATTGGTGTTTGTGGAGAAAATCGCTATACTATATAATGGATTAGGCACGAATAAGCAAGAGAGGTTGGATGTTAAATGAAACAATATGATGTAGCAATTATTGGAGCCGGACCGGCAGGGACATTTGCCGCCTACGAGCTCATAGAAAAAAAACCGGACCTAAAAATCGTTGTAGTTGAGAGCGGACATGATATCTATCAGCGTGTTTGTCCGATATCGGCAGGCAAAGTCGAAAGCTGCATTAACTGTAAGCCTTGCAATATCATGCGTGGATTTGGCGGTGCGGGAGCTTTTTCCGATGGAAAATACAATTTCACCACAAAATTTGGCGGCTGGCTCAATGAGTATTTGTCAGATGAAAAGGTGTTGCAGCTCATTGATTATGTTGACCAGATCAATATGAAGCATGGAGCACCGGCAAAAGTGTACAGTACGGAAAAGAGCACGCTCGGCAAGCAATCGCTGGCTTATGATTTGCATTTATTAGATGCGAGTGTACGTCATCTCGGCACAGAAAATAACCTCAAAATGCTTGAAAAAACCTATGAATATCTCAAAGATAAAGTGGAGTTCCGTTTTGAAACTCTCGTAAAATCCATTGAACCTAAAGAAAATGGCGGAATCTTGAAACTGGCAAATGGTGAAGAGCTTTCTGCAAATTATCTTGTGGCAGCTCCTGGACGTGCCGGAGCGGAATGGTTCACGGAAGAGTGTAAACGACTTGGACTGGAATTGTTGAACAATCAGGTTGACGTCGGCGTGCGCGTCGAAGTTCCGGACCAAGTATTTAATCATATAACCGACGAAGTTTATGAGGCAAAGCTCGTCTATCGCACGAAAGGGTATGGTGATTTGGTACGGACTTTCTGTATGAATCCACATGGTCATGTCGTAATGGAAAATACCGACGGCATCATTACGGTAAACGGACATTCGTACAGCGATCCTAAATTACAAAGCAAGAACACGAATTTTGCGTTGCTCGTCAGCAATCGCTTTACGGAGCCTTTTAATGAACCGCATCAATATGGTAAACGCATTGCTTCTTTTTCAAATATGCTCGGTGGCGGAATAATCGTACAGCGCTTTGGCGATTTGATGAAGGGTCGGCGTACCAATGCGCATCGTTTGGGCAAAAGCTTCACGAAGCCGACTTTGCAGGCGACGCCGGGGGATTTGAGCTTGGTATTGCCAAAACGTCATTTGGATAATATCATCGAAATGATTCGGGCCCTTGATCATATTGCGCCAGGAATGGCAAATGACGATACGCTTCTTTATGGCGTTGAAGTCAAGTTTTATAGTTCTCGTCTGCGCCTTAGCCGCGAACTTGAAACAAGTCTGCCAAATGTTTTTGCCATCGGTGATGGTGCTGGCGTGACGAGAGGCTTATCTCAAGCCGGCGCGAGCGGAATCTATGTCGCCCGCACGATTCTTTCCCGTTTAGCAAAATGAGAAAATGGTGTCTAGCGATAGCTAAAATGTTTTGCTGAAAATATGCTTTGGTTTTGTTGATTTAAATAAGCGGAGGAAAATTTTGTGACAGTAATGGCTTTTTTTGATTTTATAGGAACGGTGGCTTTTGCCATTGCCGGCGCGATGGTAGGCGTGCAGAAAAAACTCGATATCTTTGGTGTGACCGTATTGGCTTTGGCGACGGCGGTCGGTGGCGGAATTGTCCGCGACGTCGTGATCGGCAATACGCCGCCGCTGGCATTTCGAGATTCGATATACGTGGTCGTCAGTTTGATCTCGGCGGTTTTTGTCATGGGGCTGCACCACCATGTAAAACGCTTCAATAAAGTGATTCAGGTCTGTGATGCTGTCGGACTCGGCGTTTTTGCTGCCGCCGGAGCGAATATGGCGGTGGAATTCGGCTACAGCAATTTGTTGACGGTTACTTTTTTATCAGTTGTCACGGCGGTTGGGGGCGGCATCATCCGCGATATTTTCGCCCAGCAGATCCCTGCTGTGTTTTGCCGTGAAATCTATGCGACGGCGGCATTATTAGGGGCGTTGTGCTTTTATATCACGTATCCATACGTGCAGCCATCCGAGGCGATGTACTTGTGCTTTATCGTGACGACAGGGCTTCGCTTGTTTGCTGTCGAGTATCATTGGGATTTGCCAAGAGTCCGCTGAAAAAAATTATTTATCTACGTGAATATTGCACAAAAAGGATTGACAGGGAATACGACTCTGTATATAATAAACATTAACAAAATGATTTGAGCAATGTAGCTCCTGCAAACTGATATTTGCAGGAGCTTTTCTGTTTTTACCATTTTGACGAATTCATTTTAAAACCATAGACAAAAGACGAAGCTGTCTTATTCTAAAAAGGCCCCATTGTGAGGACCTTCTAGAATAAGGCTTTTTTTGTATTTTGTTGAGAGTTAACAGGAGAAAGGGTGGAGTAAGATGAGAAAAACAGGATGGACATTATTGACAACGATATTATGTATGGTTCTCTCAGCCCCGATTGCTTTTGCAGCTGATGATGCAGCAGCAAAGATTGATACGGGAGATACGGCTTGGGTCTTGATCAGTGCAGCATTGGTCTTTTTGATGACACCGGGCTTAGCCTTCTTTTATGGAGGAATGGTAAAAAGCAAGAATGTATTGAGCACGATCATGCAGAGCTTTTTTATCGTAGCACTTATTTCCGTTGAGTGGATTACCATCGGATATACCATGACCTTTGGGACAGACATCAATGGTTTCATTGGTAACTTGGATAAGATCGGTTTGGCGGGAGTCGGCCTTAATGTTTTGGCGAATGGGACAATTCCTGAGCTGGCATTTGTTGCCTTCCAGTGTATGTTTGCGGTAATCACACCGGCTTTGATTACGGGAGCATTTGCGGAACGCATGAAATTTGGCGCTTTTGTCGTATTCATCCTTTTATGGGCGATTTTCATCTACAATCCTATGGCGCATTGGGTCTGGGGCGGCGGCTTTTTGGCAACGCTCGGAGCTTTGGATTTTGCCGGTGGGTTGGTCATTCATATCCTCTCGGGGGTTTCCGGGCTTACGATTTGTTTATTATTAGGTAAAAGACATGGCTATGGCAAACTTCCTATGCTGCCACATCATTTGCCTATGACAGTTCTTGGTGCAGCACTTTTATGGTTTGGCTGGTTTGGTTTCAATGCCGGCAGTGCGCTTGGTGCTAATGCCTTAGCAGCAGATGCTTTTATTACGACACAGGCAGCAGCTGCAGCGGCAACGCTTTCCTGGGTATTTATTGAATGGATGCATAATGGCAAACCGACTATTTTGGGCGCAGCTTCTGGCTGTATCGCAGGTTTAGTCGCTATAACTCCGGCAGCTGGTTTCGTGGCTCCTATGCCAGCTCTTATCATCGGTTTTGTCGGCGGCGCTGTATGCTATATCGCAGTTGCAGTCGTCAAACAAAAACTCGGTTATGATGATGCTTTGGATGCTTTTGGGGTACATGGCATTGGTGGTACTTGGGGGGCAATCGCCACTGGTCTTTGGGCAACCAAAGAAGTCAATCCAGCTGGTGCAGATGGACTTTTTTATGGCAGTTCGGATCTTTTGGTCGCACAGTTGATTTCGATTGTCGTAGCCTATGCTTTGGCAATCGTCGGTTCTTACATCTTGTTCAAGATTGTCAGCTCCTTTATGCAGGTCAGAGCAGATGATGCTGAAGAAGTTGCAGGTCTTGATATCGTAGAACACGGTGAAAGAGGTTATGCGCAGGCAATCATGACCGGTAATGCGTTGGATCTTTCCGGTGCAGAAGCTGCCGTGATAAAAATGCAGGCAAGCACAGAACCTAGCATAAAATAGTCAATAAGCGATTGTTCATGAGGAGTGAAGGCTATGCAAAAACTGACGAAAATAGAGATTATCACGCGTTCAAATAAGTTGGAAGAACTCAAAGAAGCTTTAAACGGCATTGGCGTTCAAGGTATGACGGTCAGCCAGGTATACGGCTGTGGACTGCAAAAAGGACACAAGGAAGTATATCGCGGACGTGCTTATGCAATCAATCTTTTGCCGCAGGTAAAAGTCGAGACGGTTGTCTGTGAGGTTCCGGTTGAAAAAGTATTGGAAACAGCGCAGAAGGTCTTAAAAACCGGTGAAGTCGGCGATGGCAAAATCTTCGTGCTGAACTTGGAAAATGCCGTGAGAATTCGCACTGGCGAGCAGGGCGATCAGGCAATTATGGACGAAAAATAAATATGTTGAAATGAAGAAGCTGGCTGAGGATATTTCCTTGGCTGGCTTCTTTTTTAAAGAAGGTTTTTCATAGGGGAAAATATCATAATGGGGCAGGAGTTTTTCATTGTATGTGTAATTATTATCTATAAATACATATGAATAAAAAGTATGCGGAGAAGGTGATATGCTGTGAAAAAATTTAGTGTATTAGTAGTAGATGATTCCAGAGTAAGTCGTGCTATGATGGCCGGCATTTTAGCGAATACAAACTTTGAAATTTGTGAATATGCAAAAAACAGTATGGAAGCCGTAGAAAAATACAGTGCCTTGCGCCCGGATATCGTCACTATGGATATGAATTTACCGGACGCCAATGGTATCGAGTGCAGTCGCAGGATTTTTTCAATCAATCCGTCGGCAAGGATTATCATGATCAGTGCCATGAAAGATGCCAGCCTTATTATGCAAGGACGCGATGTGGGCATTTGTTCTTTTTTACAAAAACCGGTCAATGCCAATGAACTCATTGAAGTCATGAAGGTAGTTTGCCAAAAAAACAACAGCAGTGCGATTGCGCTGCAGGATTCATATGTCAAACCGTTTGTCAAAGTATTACAGAAAAATCTATTCAGTTTGGTGGGGCTCCACAGCAAAGTCCACACGGAAATCGATGAGTCTGAATTTCTAGAGGTGGATGGGATTGCGGTCATCATCGGACTTACGGGTCATCCTTTGGGGCGGGCTATTTTGCACATGGATGCCGATACAATGCGCAAATTCGCCCGAGGCATCATCGGCTTGCAGCCGGATGAGGAGCTTGCTGATGAAGATATCAGCGACAGCGTGGAAGAAGCGGCCAACATTATCGTTGGACGAGGGGTTTCCATGATCAACGATGTACTAAAAGACAAGGAAATGAGAATAACGCCGCCAGGCACGATTTGCGGCCATCAGATACGCATTGCCAATGCGAAGCTTCTTTCCTTTAATATTACAGCAAAGACCAATTGGGGAGATTTTAAATTGAACATAGGATTTGCGGAAGGGGAGTAAAAATATGGATGTCAAACTAGTGAATCCTTTTATTGATGCGTTCACTGCAATTATGCCGCAAATCGGATTTCAAGATGTTAAGCGAAATAAGATGATCGTCAAAGAACGATCTATCGAGAGCCTGGGTGTTACGGTCCTAGTCGGATTTACGAAGAACATCAAAGGAAACGTAGCGTATAATATGTCAGAGTCCACGGCAAAGTTCATCGCATCGACGATGATGATGGGAATGCCCGTGGAGAATTTTGATGATATGGCGCAAAGTGCTATATCCGAGCTATCCAATATGATCACAGCCAATGCAGCGACGAATTTGGCAACCCTTGGCTACGATGCCGACATATCGACGCCGAGTTTGTCGATTGGCAAGGCCTTTGTTGTCAAAATCAGCGGCGAGAGCTATTTGTCCGTTGAGATGGATGCTGGCGGACATTTGATAGAAATTGCCATAGCTGTGCATTGATTTTTGCAAAGCCTTGACTGCCAGGCAGGAAGAGGGGAGAATGAACGATGCAATTGAAAAGTATTCGTACAAAATTTCTCGTAGTTTTATTGCCGCTTTTTTTATTGAGTTTCGTCGCATTTTCAGCGATAAGTTATTATATTTCGAACAAGACCGTGGTTAAGGATGCTAATGAAATCGCACAAGAACTGGGCAATCAAGTAGCTTTGCAAATTGAAAAGGACATCGATGGAAAGATGATCCGATTAGAAGAACTGGCCAGCAATCGAGAGGCTATTCATGGTGATGATGCGGCAAGAGTCCGTATTTTGTCAGAAATGAAACAACGTGATCCGGGGTTTACCATGCTATGCTATGTGGATTTGAATGGCATGGCAATCAATGAAACGGGACAAAAGATGAGCCGTGGGTCAAGAGAATATATCCAAAAAGTTCGTGAAACGCAAAAACCATATATAACGGGACCTTCGGTTTCGGGCACTACGGGAGAGTTCATCTCGATCTTGGTTCGCCCGGTCGTGGAAAACGGGCAGCTACAGGGCTTTGTCTTTGGCACGATCAGCTTAAAGGATTTGTCCGATTTAGCGGGCAAGTTTGTCTTTAAGGATACCGGCTATATTTATATTGCTGATGGGGAAGGCGTAATCATCGGCGATAAAAAACATCCGGATTATGTTGCAAAAGTCGATTTGAGCAAATCGGATAATGATGGCATCAAGTTGGATGAAGCTTTGGTCAAGGGCTTTGCTGAAATGACGAGCAGTCTTGAACAAACTACGATGACCTATAAGGATGCTTCGGGACAAAAAATGGCAGCGGTGGCTACGCCTATTATTTTCAGTGGGCGTAACTGGGGTGTCATTGCGGCGGCACCGGTCTCAGAAGTCGAAGAGGAGTCAGCTATTTTGCTTCGCAGTATGATCATTATCGCTTTGGTAACAATTGTGCTGGCGGTTACGGTCGTCATTATATTTGCCAGGAAAATTTCTGAACCGATACAAACGATTCGAGATGAGTGTTCTGTTTTGAATTCCGGCGATTTGCGTCAAGATACTGTCAGCATCGTTGCTGAAGATGAGATCGGACAACTGGCAAAGGGGTTCCATACGATGCGGCAGACCATGCGAAGGCTCATCGGTAATGTACAGTCACAGTCAGAGCAAGTCGCTGCAGCCAGTGAAGAACTGACGGCCGGCGCTCATCAATCGGCAGAAGCCTCCAACCAGGTGGCTGAATCGATTACCGCGATTGCTGAAGGGGTCGAAAATCAATCGAAGGCTTCGGCCCATATTAAGGATATTGCGACCAAAATCAATGGCAGTGCCAGTGAGATTTCAGAAAAGACGGATGCGATTTCTTTTGTGATGCAAGATACTTTGCATAAGGTCAATGGCGGCAGAACTTCGATTGAAAATGTCGTTTCTCATATGGATTCGATTCAAACGGGAACGGTGACTGTGCAAAACTCAATCGCGGAGCTTGCCAAGGAATCGGCTCAAATCAGTGATATCGTCGGTCTTATCACCAATATTGCCGGTCAGACGAATCTGTTGGCACTCAATGCTGCAATTGAAGCGGCCAGAGCCGGCGAATATGGCAGAGGCTTTGCCGTTGTTGCCGACGAAGTGCGTAAACTAGCGGAAGAATCAGCACTTTCATCGCAGCGCATCGCCGATTTGGTCAAAAAAAATCAAGTCAATATGGACAAAGCGGTCGAGGCCAGCAAGGCTAGTGCCAATAGTGTCCATTCCGGGCGGAGCTCAGTTGATGAAGCAGACGGAGTCTTCCAGTCCATCGTGATTTCAATCGAGGCATTATCAGCAGAAATCACCAACGTGTCGGAAGAAACGCAAAAGATGGCTGAAGGCAGCAAGCATATGCTAAGTGAGATTCAAGACATCAATGCGGTCAGCTTGGCCAATGCCGACGAAGCGCAGTCTGTTTCCGCAGCTACCGAGGAGCAATCGGCATCCATGCAGGAAATTGCCGCTGCCAGCCGAGGCTTAGCGGAACTAGCCAGCAAGCTGCAAGCGGAAGTTGAAAAGTTCAAGGTATAAATACAAGGCAAAAGGAGCCGTTCAATTGAACGGCTCCTTTTGCCTTGAGGAAGAAAAATAACAGTTTATTTTTTGCGCTTTTTTAACGAAGTTCTCAATGCGGACCAAGGCTTCGGTGATATTGGCAACAGAGGTTGCATAGGAGCAGCGGACAAAGCCTTCGCCGCATTCACCAAAAGCATTGCCGGGAACGAGCGCTACGCGTTCGCTGTAAAGAAGCGATTCGGCGAATTCCTCAGAGGAAAGGCCAAGCTCTTTGATGCTAGGGAAGATATAAAAAGCACCTTTTGGCTCAAAGCATTCGAGTCCGATGCTGCAAAAACCGTCATAGATCAGATGGCGGCGGCGATCGTATTCAGCCACCATTTTTTTCATGTATTTTTCGCCGTGCCGGAGTGCTTCGACTGCGGCAATCTGTGCGGTGATCGGAGCGCACAGCATCGTATACTGGTGGATTTTGGTCATTGCGGCGATGACTACAGGATTGGCGAGGGCATAGCCGATGCGCCAGCCCGTCATGGCATAGGCTTTGGAGAAGCCATTGAGCAAAATCGTGCGATCTTTCATGCGTGGCAGCGAAGAAAAGCAGGTATGCGGCACACCGCCGTAGGTGAGATCACCGTAAATTTCATCGGAAATAACGATGAGGTCATGTTTTTCGGCAAAGTCAGCGATTTCGAGCAGATCCTGACGGCTCATGACGGCGCCAGTTGGGTTGTTCGGATAGCCGATCAAAAGAACCTTGGTCTTTGGTGTTAGATGTTCTTCGAGTTCAGCGACCGTGATGCGAAACTCATTTTCAATCTTTGCTGCAACGGGAACAGGGACACCGCCGGCTAAGGTCACGCAGGCTTTATAAGAGACGTAGCAAGGCTCTGGAATAAGGACTTCATCGCCGGTTCCGACTACAGCGCGCATGGCTAGGTCAAGTCCCTCACTGACACCGACCGTAACCAGGCATTCTTCGACGGGGTCGTAATCGACCTGAAAGTTTCGCTGGTGGAGCAAAGCGATTTCCTGGCGAAGCTCAAGCAGGCCGCGGTTGGAGGTATAAGACGTATAGCCTTGCTCCAGCCCATAGACACAACTTTCGCGAATAGACCAAGGCGTTACAAAATCAGGTTCCCCTACGCCAAGAGAAATAATGTCCTCCATTTCGGCGGCGATGTCAAAGAATTTGCGGATGCCGGAAGGGGCGAGGTCATTTACTGCCGGAGATAAGCATTCTTCCCATTTCATGGTGAAACCACCAGGCTACGGTCACTTTCTTTGT
>Ga0183099_1000412_pt1 | contig 32275 bp, 33 predicted proteins | sample Biomet1_FD_127788 | JGI IMG/M metagenome (GOLD analysis project Ga0183099, IMG submission 127788) | Microbial communities from bioreactor (seeded with anoxic lake sediment) at LBNL, California, USA - Biofuel metagenome 1 | ecosystem: Engineered > Bioreactor > Anaerobic > Unclassified ...
GGTGGAAGAATCCGGGGACGCGCCGCCAGCCGCTGTTCTCGTCGTCGCCCAAGACTCGGGAAATTGTGTCGAATAGAGTCAGACTGACAATAGCAACACCATGGCTTAATGTCAGAAGCCACGGAGATCGCCACCGCTTATGGCTGGTGATCTCCGTTTTTGTGCCACTAAGCGATGAAACAAAAGAGGAGGAACGAAAAATGAAGAATCACATCGAGGCGAGCTCTGCCGCCCAAAAGCGCGCATGGATATACATAAGGAAAACCCACACACCTGATCCCTACTACAATTCGCTGGAGGAAACGCTCCGCTCCTTTGCGGCTACCCAGAATCTCGCAGTCGCCGGTGTCTCTATCGACTTTAACCGCCGTCGTGGTGGATATGGCGTTTCGCAGATGTTGCAGGCAGCGAATGAGGGCGCGTTCGACATTCTGGTGGTCAATAGCCTTGGCCAGCTCAGCGACAGCCTTCTCTCTGCCTTTGACCTCATGGCCTGCCTGGACAAGAAAGGCATCAGAATCTGCGCTCCCGGTCGTGGCGTTTTCAATTTTAAGAAGTTGAAAAGCGACTACGACATGGACAGGTTCATGGATGAACTGGAAGAACACAGAAATGCGCGGGAGCGTGCAGAATGCTATACGGGAGACTGTGAGCCGGAGGACTACGACAGCGACTACGAATCCGACTGTGATCCTAACGACCGGGGAAAAAAGAAGCGTTCCGGATTAGGATGTTGTGGGAGGTGGTGAGGCTGTGATATCGCATCTGAACACCAAAAACGCCAACTATCTCTTCATTATAAGCGTTCTGAAAGAAATGCTCGGCCTTGGTTCCATCACCCAGAAGGAATACCTGAGAGCCAAAAACTACTATCTCAAACTGACCGGAGCGGACATCGTTTTAGCTGATTAAATCTTTTCCTCATATTTGTATAGCTATTCGGAAAAGGTGTCGGTATACTGTGTGTTGCCGGCCAACCGGAGGCCTGTATCACATTATGATACAGACCAAAACATATACAAAAAGCACGAAAACATAATCACTTTTGAGAAAGGGAGTTGCCGCTGATGCCCGAAGCAAGACTGATATCGCCAATCACACGACAGGCTATGGCTAAGTCCAGAGTCGCTGCTTATTGTCGAGTATCGTCCAATTCGGCAGATCAGCAGAGCTCCTACGCGAACCAGATTCGAGTGTACACCAGCATGATCCAGAAACGCAGGGATTGGGAACTGGTGGAAATATTCGCAGATGAAGGACTCTCAGGGATGAACGCCGAGAACCGCACAGAGTTCCAACGGATGATCCGTATGTGTGAGCTTCACCAGATCGACCTCATTATTACGAAGTCCGTGTCACGGTTCGCCAGAAACGCGAAAGAGTCCCTCGTGTATGTCCGAAAGCTAAAGCTACTCGGCATCGGCGTTCAGTTCGAAAAGGAAGGAATCTTCACGCTGGCGCTTGGCGACGAGATGCTCCTAAACACCTTCTCCGCTATCGCGCAGGAAGAATCCAAGGCGATCTCCCAGAACCAGCGTCTCTCCATCGTAAAACGCATGGAGGACGGCGAATATGTGGACAGCAACGCCCCATACGGATTCCGTCTCATGAACAAGGAACTGACAGTGTACGAACCGGAAGCTGAAATCGTCCGCTCGATCTTCAGAATGTATCTGAACGGATGCTCCACAACCGAAATTGCTCGGGAGCTGAATAACCGACGCATCCAGACTAAGACAGGTAAAGGAACATGGCGCTCCGCAAAGGTTGCTTACATCTTAAGAAACGAAAGATATATTGGCGATTGCCGCTATCAGAAAACCTACCGAGATACGACAGTCCCGTTTAGGCAATACGCCAACAGAGGTCAGGAGGATCAGTTCTATGCGAAAGGGACTCACGCGCCGCTGATCGACCAGGACACCTTTGGTAAAGTTCAGGCGCTTCTGCAAAAGAGGCAGGAGAACTTCTCAAAAGTGGCAACACAAAACATATATCCTCTTACGAGCCGCATTCAGTGTTCTGAGTGCGGCTCGTATTTTCGTAGACGGCTCGTTTCTGGAACCGTCAAATGGGCTTGCTGCCGACATATAAATGACCGAAACGCCTGTGAATCAAGCTACTACAGCGAAGAACGCATCTACGACGGGTTCACCGCTATGGTGAACAAGCTCCGCTTCGGAGAGGAGGATATACTCGGGCAGGTCATATCCCGGCTTGAGTCGGCCGTCCTGCTATATAAGAAAAACAACACCGCCGCACGAGAGATGAGCCAGAGCATAGCCGAGTTGAACGCAAAGCTTCTCATGCTCGAACAGCTCCGCACCAAAGGTTACCTCGCTCCCGAAGTGCATCAAACCCAGTCCCGAGATATCAACAACCAGCTTGCCAAGTTGAAAAAAGAGCGCCAGACGGAGCTGGACTCCCATATCATCCAAATGCTCGACGATGTGAAGCACCTGAAAACCATACTGGAAGAACTGGAAGATCCGCTCGAACGTTTTGACGAAAAGCTGTTTACTGAGGTCGTAAAGGCGATCTCAATTGACCATAACGATGAAATGACGCTTACTGTGATCGGCGGCCTCAGATTCACAGAGCTGATCTGAAACAGGAGAATCTGGACATGAAAAAGATACGCTACATCCCATATGGCTATACGATCCGAAACGGCAGGACGGTCATCGAACATGGTGAAGCCGATGTTATTCGGGAAATATTCGATGCCTACATCAGCGGCGCATCGCTGAAAGCCATTGCCGAGGAACTGACCGGGCGAAAGATACCCTATAGCGAGCGCACAGACACATGGGATAAAGCGCGTATCGCCAGAATCATCGACAATGCCAAATACACCGGCGATGATGAATATGACCCCATTATTGATGAAACACTCTACGAAACGGCGATCCGCCTGAAAACCGCCAGACAGCGCAATACATTTGAGAAAGATACCGGGGCAATCAACCTCCTGCGGGATTATATTCGCTGCCAACAGTGCGGCGCACCCATGAAACGGCGCGTCAGCACCAAACACCGCATCCGTGAAAGCTGGATGTGTACAAATGACGAGTGCGGAATCAAGGTCCGTATTGGCGACACGCAGCTTTTGGAGAAGGTCAATGTGCTGATGAATCGAATCATCAACAACACAAGGCTCCTGATTCCACGGCGCAAAAAACGGCCTGAGATGTCTCCGGCTGTCTTGAAGCTGAATAACGAAATCAGCCTCGAGCTTGAGAGAGACAATCCAAATGAAGAACTCATAATTGCCAAAACTGCGGAAATGGCGAGTCAGCTCTACCGAGAAAGCGAAACCAGAATTAACATCGCTGCCTCTATCGCCAGAAAACGCGCTGAGATGATGACGCCGCAGGAGAAGTTCAGCGAAAGCCACTTCACCGATCTCGTCAGCTACATATCCCTTGACGACGGAGGCAGGATCACCCTTCATACCAAGACGGACACGGAAATCGGAGATGATGACAATGCAAGTAACCAAGATACCGAAAAAGACAATCACGGTCATTGAGCCGAAGCGTTCCCTGATCGTAGATAAGGAAAAGTACCGACAGCAGCGCGTGGCGGCTTATTGCCGAGTCTCCACGGACAGCGAGGAACAACTCACTTCCTACACCACGCAAAAGAAGGTCTATACGGAGATGATCGCCGCAAGGACAGACTGGGAATTTGCGGGGCTTTATGCCGATGAGGGCATTTCTGGAACTCGTGCCGATAAACGACCTGAGTTCAAAAAGATGATTAACGACTGCCTCTCCGGAAAAATCGACTACATTATCACGAAGTCAGTATCTCGCTTCGCCAGAAACACGGTGGACTGTCTGGATCATGTACGAATCCTGAAATCCAGAGGCATCGGGGTGCTTTTTGAGGAGCAGAACATCGACACACTCAAGATCGACAGCGAACTCTACCTCGTTATATACGCCGGTTTCGCTCAGTCCGAATCCGAAAGCATGAGCAAAAACATCACATGGAGCTATCGCAAAAAATTTGAGGATGGCAACTCTATCTTTATGTACAAGAAGCTCCTCGGATATCGGAAAGGCGAGGATGGAATGCCGGAGGTAGTTCCGGACGAAGCTGCAATCGTTATGCGAATCTTCAATATGTACCTTGCCGGCGAAACGCCTCCCCGCATCTCGGCTGTCCTAAAAGCTGAACACACCGAAATCCCCGGTAAGAATTTATCCTTCAGCAGCTCCATGATAGCCAATGTCCTTGCAAACGAAAAATACTGCGGCGACTCAATTCTCCAGAAGACCGTGACCGTCGACTGCATATCTAAGACAAGGCGCAAGAACACGGGCGAGGCTCCTATGTACTATGTACAGAACAGCCATCCGGCAATTATCAGCCGTGATACTTTTCACAAGGTTCAGGAAGAACTCATCAGGAGAAAAACGGTAGCGCCGAAGTCCACAAAATCCTCGATCACTTCGACAGGAAAATACTCTCGATTTGCCCTGACGGATGTGCTGATCTGTGGGGAGTGCGGCAGCCGCTATAAGAGAGTCACATGGACTGCCTATAAGCAAAAAAGGGTCGTCTGGCGGTGCATAAACCGTCTCGACTACGGAAAGAAGTACTGTAAGGAATCCGCCACCATCGATGAGAAAGCACTCCAAAACGCCATCATGCGAGCGCTCAACAGATTTAACGAGGAGGACAGACCCACCTACATGGCGCTTATGAAAGCAACCATTGGCGAGGCAATCGGCTTGAACGGATGCTCCGACGAAGTCGACCTGCTCCAGCGCAAAGTCGATGCGTTGAACCGAAAAATGCTTGAATTGATCAGTGAAAGCGTTCAGGCCGGAAACGACATTGAAAGCCGCGAGGATGAGTTCAAACAAATCTCGGATACGATTGCGCTCCTCAAGAACAGAATCAACGCCATACAGGAGCTCGCCAGCTCGGACAATTCTCCCAATGACCGCCTCGACCAGATTCAGCGAGTCATCTCCGAACGGGAGCAAAGTGGATTTCAATATGACGACTCCATTGTCCGCCAAATGATTGAATGCATCAAGGTCTACCCAAGCGGAAAGCTGGATATCATATTCGGGGGCGGCTATATCGTAGAAGAAAACATCACTGCCGAGTAATATAACAGCCTATACACTTGACAATATCGCTAATTTTGTATATTATATTAGACATTACAAGAACGGCGGTGATTGAATGAGCAAGAAATCGGCGGTTATCATGCCCGGAACCCGAGAGATACTCGAGCGGATGGGTGAGCAGATCAGGCTGGCGCGGCTCCGGAGAAAGCTGACCTCCGAGCTCGTTGCGGAACGGGCAGGAATCAGCAGGCAGACGCTAAACTCAATAGAAAAGGGCTCTTCAACCGTTGCAATAGGCTCCTATGCTGCTGTCCTTCACGCGCTGAACAATCTGGACGCAGACCTGCTCCTGATCGCCAAAGACGACGAGTTTGGACGGAAGCTGCAAGACCTTGAACTGCCAACGAGGAAACGGGCGCCAAAGAAAGGTGATTAGTATGGCTCAGGCCGAAAAAACGATATATGTATATGAGAACTGGCGCGCCGCAGCCCCGTCGCTGGTAGGGATCTTGCGCGCCTCGTTTGTAAGAGGGGTTGAGAGTTTCTCGTTTGAATACACCCCGGAATGGCTGAGCTCCTTCGAGAGCGCATACCCTCTTGACCCGGATCTCTCGCTCTACAAGGGGCGGCAGTATGCTCCGTTGGATAAGAAGCTATTTGGACTGTTCGCGGACTCTTGTCCTGATCGCTGGGGTCGGCTCCTCATGACGCGAAAAGAGGCCATCGAAGCGCGAAAAGAGGATCGCAAACCCCGCAAGCTGACGGATAGCGATTTCCTGCTCGGCGTATATGATGAATCCCGTATGGGCGCTCTTCGATTCAGCTTGGAGGAGGGCGGAGAGTTTGTTTCAAACGAGAAAGCCTACGCCACGCCTCCGTGGATCAACTTGCGGACGCTGGAGAACGCCTCCATCGCATTTGAGAATGACGACAGCGGACTCGACGAGCGCTGGCTGAAAGAGCTCCTGGCTCCCGGCTCCTCTCTGGGAGGAGCCAGACCGAAAGCGACCGTCCAGGCAACCGATGGCTCACTCTGGATAGCCAAGTTCCCATCCAAGCACGATGAGAGCAACACCGGTGCATGGGAAAAAGTTGTCCATGAGCTGGCACGGCGCTGCACATTGGATGCGCCGGAGTCAAAGCTCGAAACCTTTTCAAAAAATGGCAGCACCTTTCTGGCAAAGCGCTTTGACCGCGATGGTAAACGGCGCATTCATTTCGCCTCCGCCATGACGCTGCTGGGCAAAACTGACGGCGCTTCCGGCGCGGACGGAACGAGCTATCTTGATATAGCCGCCTTTATCCGCGCAAACGGTGCGGAACCAAAGCGTGATCTCAAGGAGCTTTGGAAGCGAATCGTATTCAATATGGCGGTGTCCAACACGGATGACCATCTTCGCAACCACGGTTTCCTCCTGACGCCGTCCGGCTGGAAACTCTCTCCGCTCTTTGATGTGAACCCGATCCCATCCGGCGACCGACTCTCGCTCAATGTGACCGAGCTGGACAACAGCATCGATCTGGATCTGGCGATGGAGGTTTCCGAATATTTCGGACTGACAAAGGCAGAAGCGGAGAAAGCCGCATCAGACATCGTCACAACGGTGCAGGAGAGCTGGGAAAGGGTCGCAGATAGATTTGGACTGAGCCGAGGCGCTGTTGAATATATGCGACCGGCATTCTCGCTAAAGCTCTGAACAATAAAGACTGCAAACTGGGTTTCCCACGGAGTTTGAGGGGAACCCAGTTTTTATTCTTCCACGGTTTCCGCTTCGTCCACTTCATCATCTGGCAGATCGACATCGACATCCAGCGCGTCGCTCGTGCCGAGATTTTTCTCATAGAGTTTATTCCAAACCAGAGGATATTTACATTTCCTGTTATATGCAACAAGCATGGCCTCTGCAAATCCGAGGGAACCCGGACGCCGTTCTTTTGCGTTGCGGGTGAGCTGTTTGACCGAGGTAGCGCCGACTCGCTCCTTGAAAAGCTCGTCCTTTAGCTTGTCCCCGTAGGTATTCACAAGCCTTGCGACACCGTTCAGGAAGTTGGCGCACAGCGAATTCATATCTCCCTCCCACGTCCCCGCGCACAGACGCAGGGTACGGTCTAATACATGGTAGCCAAACTTATCGTAGATCCCTTCCAGCGCGGATACGGCACAGATCACACCGTAGCCTTTTACCTGTCCGATGGATAGAGAATACGATTCTACCAAATCCCTGATGATGAGCTGCTTATCGCTCCCGGCCTCAATGTTGGCCATGAACACCTCGTAGGGTTTCAGCGGCTTTACGAACTTCATCTGATTGGCAAAGACAAACGCTTCGTTCTCATAATTCAAATCGTCGTATATCATGCACCAGACCGGCGTATCCCGTGACCCCGAAACGAGCGCCACGATCTCTATGGTATGCTGGCCGTTAAAGACATAATTGGAACCCTCCCGGCAGCTAACCTTGACCGGATTGATCTGGTACAAATCGAAGTGTTCTGCGGCGTTCTGCACATGACGCCATGACAGGTTCCGCTGGTACTCCTGATTAGAAACCAAGTTCTTTATTGGGATCAGTTCAAAATGAACATGGGGGACGAACATACTATAATCGGGCATCAGGAGTCCTCCTTTATCGCGCGGATCATGTCCTGCGCTTTGCTCTGCAGCGACAGCAAGGCATCTTCAAGCCGTCTCTTCGCTGACGGCGAAACGGTACGCAAGTCCGCAGCGGCTTTTGTTCGATCAATAGAGCTCGTCCACGAGGGGATCGTGAGAGTCAGCCCGGTGACCTCTGCATCAGGATCAAATGTGGGCATCGTCTTTATTACGGGTAATTCTGGAGGCTTCGGCCCCGGCTTTTGCGCCGGTTCATCGGTGAAATCCTTCCGCGACTCGCTGTATCGAATGAATGGCGCCGCCCCATGCCCGACTTTCTGACTCAGCTTCCGCACTTCCTCAGCCTCCATCATTGACAGCGCAACGACATTGTCGTGTGAAATCTTGTAATTGCCGGACAAGATCTGTGGAACCAGTTCCGGCGCTTTATCTGCAATCGTGTCCAGTGCGGCGCTGTATTTCCCGTATTTCTGTACAGCTCCCGAAGAAACGTGATATTTTGTGCCGAGCCGGTTTGCGGTACGCCGGCCGCTTTCCCTGCGTTCCTTGCCGCTCATATCACTGGGCTCGTCTATCTCGTCATAATCGTCTGCTCTCGTGTACTGGTTATGCCCATCCGTGTTTCTGCGAAAGCCGACGACCTTTTCTGCTTCATATTGCCGGCCAATCAGATACTTGCGGGTTTCCTCCGTAATGTTTCGGCGGCCGAGCTGATTATTGCATATCCAGACGATGGCGTCCTCTCGACTGTCGAACTCGATCTCCTGAACCGCATACGGGATATGAAGCCGATTGCAGATCTCGTAGCGGTTGTGCCCATCGACAAGGACATCATTCCATACTATGATCGGGTCACGGCATCCATCCAGAACGAGGTTCGCCTCAAGCTGGGCATACTCATCGCGGCGCAGCGGCCTTATCAATGTTTTAAACTCAGCGTCAATGCAAAGCTCTCTATACCCCTTGTCCATCATTGAGTTTCCTCCGCTCGATTCGCTTCAGTGTACGCAAAGAAAAATAAGCCACCTGATTCACCTGGTCAATCTCACCTGTAAGGCGATAGTTATATTCACGGTCCAACACGCCGAAGATGCTATATATGCCGTCGAGCAGCGCGGCGCTGTAGAACTCGACAGACAGCTTGCCATCCAGACGCGAGTTCGGTATCTTGACCCTGTTTGCAGTTCCACCGGACAGCGGAATCTCAGAACCGAGGATCGCAATATAAAGTTCCTCCGGATTGATCAGAAACTGGATATACGCCGGATCTCCGAGCGCGCGTAGCGTCGCCCTATATATTCGAATCCGATTCCTTTTCATATCAAGGGTGAGGTTCGCAACCATTTCTGTCTTGCTGCTCATACATCAGAACCTCCCGGCGCATTGTTATTTGCCGCTTCAACCGGGTGTGCATCAGATGTCGCGCCCTCGGTTTCCGCAGTTGTAGTCACGCTGTTTTCCTTAATGCCATAGACGGCGTACCCCTCAAAGATATTGACCTGCATTGAGTTGCGATGTTCCTTAAAAGGCAATCCGAACTGGTTTTGCCAGCCTTCCGGAAAGACGGGAGTGCGGGAGGTTTTGGGTTTCTCACCATCTTTGAACACGCGCTGGTATACCTCGGTAGCTGACAGGTCAAAGGCGATAAGGTATTCATTGTTTGCGTGGATAACCTTCCCAAGCAGCTTGTATCGGTAATCCGTGTTCCAGTCCATGAGGGAAAACACCTTCACAAAGAACAGACGGCAGGTGATCTGCCGTGGCTTTCTCCTGGTCGAGCCGGGGACGCACCACGAAAAGGCGTCACGTTCCTCCTCTCTGCACGGACGGATAGCAAGGATTTTGCTGTTACTGTTGACCAGCACCTGCACATAGTCCACAGATGGGAACCTGCTCAAGCACGCGGCATTGACATACACCTTGAAATTATTGAAGGTGATGGACGGCTCGTTGGTATGCGCGAAGAACTCGCGGCGAACCACCTGATAGCCCTCATAATCGAACTCGCCGCCCAGCTCAATCACATCACCGTCAACGGGAGTCGAGTTGGGGGACTGCTCGTCGACTTCTTCTCGCAGGGTGAAGGCCGTGTCGCTGTCGGGGGTTGCCTCCTGAAGATGCTGCAGCATATCCGAAAGAACCCCCTGCGTCTGTCCGTTGTTCAAATCATTCATTTGTTTTCTCCTCCAATTCACCTCTGCTCAGTTCCTGTGTGATGAAGCACTTGAGTTCGTCAAATCCCGTAACATGGATTTTTTCGCCTGTTTCGAATAACTGGCCCTCCAAGCGTATCTTCCAATCGTTTTCGCTCTGCGACTCGACGGGCGGAAAAATGTGCTGATGCAGGTAGTATTGGTTTCCAAAAGAACTCATCCATTCCCGCGGCACAGCCCGCACCCTTGTTCCGGATACCGAGAGAGGCTTGATTTCATCTTTTGGAGCATCGGACTCTGCTGCGCCTGCCATCAGGTAGGGCTTGATAAAGACTTCGGCATCGCTCATATTAAACAAATAGACGGCCTCATTTTCCTTTTGAAAGAGAGTCCCGGTAACACGATATTTGAAATCTGAGTTCCATCCAAATATCTGATACAGCGTGTCCATATATGCCGCACAGGAAATGGTCTTGGGATAGTAAATCCCATTTGACACCCGCGAGCAAGCCACAGCGTGGCGGCTGTCCTTGGCTGCAGTTCTGACGGCGAACTTCATCTCTCGCGGGTTCACAAGAAACTCTACCATATTGTTTTTACCAAGCTTCCTAACGCAATCAGTGCTGAACTTAATCTGCTTATCTTGGAAAACCGCATACGGGCGGCGGTGGGAATCAAAGAACTCGGAGCGGGTGATTTCAAACCCGCGCATATCAAAGTCGCCGGCCTCCACGGCAACATGGATTTCCGGCTCTTCCTCGATATAGCCCTCGGTATCTTCCGCGCCATCGGAAGGTTTCAGGCTGGCGGCAGCCTGAAAGTAATCCGGTGCCTTAAAGCCAGCCCAACGGGGATTGATCGTGACATAGCCTCGCAAAAGGCCGCTGTCAATTACCCGGAGTTCGGGGAGTATAGACTTACTTCCGTATTTCGCGTTATTCAGCAGGTGCTGGACAGCTATGTAATCATCCCTTGATACGATGGCTTCGTGATGGTTTCGATAGACACTCTGCGGCCTGTCGCCTTTGTTTTTCCTTGACTTGTGATTCAGGTAGTTCGGAGTGAAAGTCTTTCTTGTCAGAACCTCTCCGCAATGCCTTTCATTGCGAAGTACCTGAACAATCGAGTTGGAAGTCCAAGTAACATTTCCAAGATAGGTTTTTCGCCCCAGCTCAGTCAGAGCCTCCGCGATTTCCGTAGTTGAGTAACCATAGAGATACATGAAAAAGATGAGCTTTACCGTTGACTGCTCATCTGGGTTAATGACCAGTTTTCCGTCTGCATCATGGGAATACCCCAGAAGCTTCGGCGTCAATGGAAGTCCGCCGTCGAGCCGCATACGAAGCGAGGTCTCCATGCTGCGGCTTCGGATGTGCGACTCCTCCTGCGCCATGGTCGCCTGAAAGGACAGTGCCATCTGAGAGTCATCCTTCAGGGAGAAAATGCACTCGCTCTCAAAGAATACGCCGACCGGGTGTGTGAGCTCGGCCAGCGTTCGCACCATGCTGATACAGTCAACGACATTTCGGGCAAATCTGGAAACGCTCTTGGTTATGATCATGTCAATCTTCCCAGCGCGACAGTCGGAAATCATCCTGTTGAACTCGTCCCTGTGTGCCAGCGAAGTCCCGCTTATCCCTTCATCTGCGTAGATTTTCACCAGCGTCCAGTTTGGATGATGGACTACAAACTCTTCATAATACTTCTTTTGCAGTTCGTAGGACGAGGTCTGCTGGATGTTATCTGTCGAAACACGGGCATACACGGCGACACGCTGCGGAACATCATTGTCATAGTAATCGATCTGCTTCTTAGCCGGTATGAACTCGTAGTTGTTCGGATCAACCTCGGCATAAACCCTTCTGTGGACACGCGCCTTTTGCTCCGCTAATTTCTGTTTTTTGCTCTGATCAATCATGGAGTAAACCTCTCATATCGAGAGCATCGTCGGGCAGCAGTTGCCAATCAGGGACAGGGAGAAAAAACGGGTCTTTCAAATCCTCCTGATAGTATGAAGCCAGAGTGTAGATGTCCTCAGAAATAAAGTAGATGCCAACTGGTTTCTCGAGCGAGGCAAGTATCCTCGCGCAGAAGCTGAGTTCCGTTTGCTTCTTGGAAACATTGCTCGCCTTTTGGGTAATAATGAGGTCGAGCTTTCCCTCGTAACAGTCCTGAAGGAGCCTCGACCATTCCTCGGCTGTTTCCATGTTCGGCGCGGTTCCACCCTCATCCACATAGAAACCGACAAACTCCCAGTTAGGGCAGAGACCGATGGTATCCAGAAACTGCTGTTTGTGAAACGCGAGGTAGTCCTCGTGTTTTGTCTGGTTAAAATAGCGGATATAGACCGCAACCTTGAAGTGATGCTTCGGTAGGGGGCGTTCATGCTTAATGCTCTTAAGCCATGCACGATGCTCTGCGATTTGCGTCTGCTGCTCGGCCTCTTTTTCGAATACGAAGTCAAAAGACGGCATGACTTCGAGATCAGCGTCATCGGCTCGTTTTATCAGATCAGACATAGAATCCCTCCGGAACATAGTGTTTTCTTGAAAATTATATAAACTGGAGGCTAAGAAAGAAATAAACCAGAAGTCAAGATGTTGACCTCTGGTTTAGATTTGAAATAAAAAAACGGATTGGATCACTCCAACCCGCTTTGATAGATGTTATTCTTCTTCTTTTTTACACATGGTCTGCTTCAGTTCCCGAACGATTTTCAAGATGGAATCCATCTGCGATGGAGTACAGTCATTGAGGATCTCCGAAAACTCGCTCTCGTAGAGGCTCGTTACGCCCGGCACATTTGGTCGGAGCAATGAATCGGCGGACACTTGCAAGGCTTCAGCAATCCGAATGAACGAGGTGAGCATCATATTGCTTTTCCCAAGCTCTATGTCGCTGATATGCGGCAAGGAAATGTTGGACTTCACCGCCAGCTCCGCTTGGCTCATGCCGTTCTTAATCCGAGCCGCTCTGATCCGTGAGCCGATCACCTGACTCTCCGTTGTATCGCGCCCTGCCATCGCCTCACCCCTCTCGACTTAATCCGCAGACTATTTTATAATCTGAATTATATCAACTGCGGGCTAAATTGATATAAAGAGAGGATTATCATATAGCCTTGACATTATAATGGAACCGACATTTTTTATTTTGGAGGTTCTTATTATGAGTCTAAACTATCGCGCAATCGGGCACCGAATCATGATCATCAGAAAGCGACACCACATATCCCAGATGGACTTTTCGGAGCTGATAGACAAATCTCCCACTTATGTCAGCTACATAGAAAACGGGAAAAAGAGCATGAGCCTCGAAACCTTCGTACAAATTGCAAACGCGCTTGACATCCCGGCGGACATCCTCCTCGCCGAACAGCTCACCGGCTCCGTTATGGCTGCCAGTCAGGAGATCACGATGCTCCTGACAGATTGCAGCGATTATGAAAGGATGGTCATCACCGACACGGTAAAAGCAATGAAAACATCGCTGCGCGACCACAAATCCATCCTGACACGCACGGATCGATAAGAATTTTAGCGCACCTCGCGGAGAAAACAATCGACCGGGAGTCATGGTTTTGACTGCTGGTTTATTTTTGCGCAGTTTCATAGTGAATATGTTTTTGGATAAGTGATTATGTTTTCTGTGTGTCCAAGATTTTGGGCAGATAGGCTGATATAATAGTCGCGGAAAGGTTGCGATCCAAATGGTTTACTTTACTGGGGACACTCACGGTTCGGCATTCGAGGTCGTGCGGTTCTGCAATCGGTTCAATTTGACGGCTGCCGATACCGTCGTGATCCTCGGCGATGTAGGAGCCAACTTCTGCCTTGATGAGCGTGACATAGCGATGAAAACGGCGCTCCACCGCCTCAAGCCGACGATCCTCTGCATCCACGGAAATCATGAAATAAGACCGGCCAACATCCCGTCCTATATCACGAAGGACTGGAACGGCGGCACGGTCTGGTTTGAGGAGACATTTCCCAATATCCTGTTTGCACGGGACGGCGATATCTATACGCTGGAAGGGCTTGAATACCTCGTCATCGGCGGAGCATACAGCGTGGACAAGTTCTACCGGCTTTCACGCGGGTACGGCTGGTGGGAGGATGAACAGCCCTCCGACGAGATCAAAGCATATGTTGAGCAGCAAATTACGGAGAAGCACTTTGATGTGATTCTCTCACATACATGCCCTTTCAAGTATGAGCCGACAGAGGTATTCCTGCCCATGATCGACCAGCGCACCGTTGACGACGGTACCGAACACTGGCTTGACAAGATTGAGGGAGCGGTCGAGTACAAGGCATGGTTCTGCGGACACTGGCACATTGATAAGCGCGTCGACAAAATGCACTTTCTGTATCACGGGTTTGAATCCGCTGAACAGTTCGATGCGGGAGGTGGACGCGGTTCATGAGGGACGGGTTCAAGAATCCTCTCTATACAGCAGGAATTCGAGTGTTCAAAGATCATCACCTCCGTTACATCGAAAGCAATGTCGGGACTCTGTTCTCCGGACATCACAGAACGAAAATACTGGCGCAGGATTTGCCTGAATGGTACATCTACGGACGGTACTACAAATGCTGGGGTTATATGTCCACCAAGGGTATTACCGATTTGCTGTATGTCCCGAATAAGTTCGTGAACCATTTTTTGAAGGACGACTGGCTGTACATCTCATATGGGGGCAAAATCACAGAAACTGTGCCGCCGGAAGACGGCTCCTACTACGACAGATACACAGGATACGACGAAACGGTATGGGGCCCGGAGATCATCGATATTTTGCAGGGGGCTCGGCTCTATTCGGACTACGACATATCAGGCATAATCCGGCAGATCAAGGAAAAGAAGGACTGGCTGATCCATGAATACCCGGATGAGTTCAGCCCGGAGCGATGGGGCTTCGATGTTGACAGGCACTTTGCCGCGGCGTTAGAGAACGGCCACCTGCCAAAGTTCTACGCGCTGACGCTGGATGACTATTTCAGTCCGAGCTTTGTCTCCGGCACAAAGTGCTACTACGGCGCGATGGATGAGATCAAGGCGTTTATCGATGCTCTGGACTATGAGAAGCATAAGTCCACCGTTGACACTTTCAGAGAGTTCACCGATGGAAACGCGATGGCAGTTCATAATGTGGCGTATATTGAACGCCCCTGCTCGAGTCCGTGACAGTGGTCACAAGCGCATTCCTGTATCTTATAGATGAGGAATGGGAGTTCAGAAGCATATGGGGCTGCATATACAAGATGCGCGTAAAGAGCGCTTATACGAAAGCCTTTCTGATAAAAGACGGGAATAAGTACATTCGGTGCATCAGCCCGGTGATGGAGGGGCTAAGCTGTCAGAGCGAGCTAATCGCGGATGGCCGTTGGAGTCCTGTGCGCGACTCCTGGGGGCATCCCGGCATCCTCATATTTGACCAAGAGAAAGATGAGGTCATCAGCAGCGCGCTCTACCTCCCAGAAAGGCAGTATGACGATGTAAAGCTCGCCGTTGCCGAGCTGGACAACGAAAAAATCAGCTTGGACATTGTCTGTGAGGACATCTTCACGGACGGTTAACTGCGGATTGGAGGGTCAAAATGGAACAGTTCAAATACATACAGCCCCTTGACCAGATGGAGCGGATCAGCCGCACAGAGTTGGGCGAAAAGCTCGACGAGATACTGGACAAGGTCGATAAGAACAATGTGGGCTTCGTTATCACGGACAATGGAAAGGACGATTTAGTCCTATGCCCGATACGCTGGATCGAGTGTACCTACGATGACGATTTCGGCTGTATTATCAACAGCGCACTCCGCTACGCCATCGGGCGACACACCTATATGCCCTTTGTGGTCATGGATTTTATCCGAAAGTACATCGGAGTGCTGGACACCAAGACCATCTCCGTCATGATCGAGGACATTGAGCGAGAAGCGGAATATGAAACTCTCGACAAGCGAATCGGTTGGCTTGCGCTGCGAGATGATCTGAAAGCTCACTATGAGACGATGCTCCGGAAAAGCATTGGCGGAAATGAGAACGAAAACGGATAAAGGAGGCGTCTGTTCTGCAAAAAGTATTCTTTACAAGCGATCTGCACTTTGGGCATGAAAATGTGCTTCGCTTCGATAACCGACCATTTGCCTCCGTTGAGGAGATGGACGCGGAGCTTGTGCGCCGCTGGAATGCAAAGGTGGGCAAGGGCGATCTCGTATATGTCCTCGGAGACCTGGTCTGGAAATCCAGAAACGGCGACGCACACAACCTGATAAAGAGCCTGAACGGTCAGATCATTCTCCTCAAAGGAAACCACGACCGCTTCCTTCATAACGCCCAGGCGAAAGCGGCTCTCGCGGGTATAAAGGACTATGACGATATCTGCGTGACCTTGGAAGATGGTTCCGTTCGCCGGTGCATTCTGAGTCACTACTTCATTCCAATGTACAACGGACACCGACATCAGGCGATCCACCTCCACGGCCACTCTCACTTCACCGATGAAGCGGATCTGGAGCAAAAGATGGCGAAGGAACTGAACGAGAGCGGCTTCAAGAATGAGATTTACAATGTCGGCTGTATGTACTGGAACTATGAGCCTGTGACGCTGGACGAGATCCTGCGCCAGAAAGCGCAAAGCGCGGAACCAGCGTATGAAACGGTTGAGTTCACGATTGACTCCGACTTGTACGAGCAAGCCGGGGAAATCCTCAAGCGTTATGGTTTGACTCATGAGGAAGCGACCCTGCTCTTCTTCAAGGAAACCGTCCGGCTGGGCAGAATCCCCTTTGATTACACGCAGGAAGATCTGCTGGAGGCCAAGTGTCTCAGCGGTGAGATGGATGATGGAGAATGAAGTGGCTTTATTGACCAAGAGAACCTTCTGTCAAGCGCTGCGGATGATCAGAGAACAGGACGCTATCAATGAAGAAGTCGCGGCAGCGCTGGGCAAAGTCTCGGGCGGCGTTGACACATTCGGCTGTGATAATAAGTGGTTTGAAGCGCTGTTGATGGTTCTCAAAGAAGCGGTCAACGATCAATACGATTATATCGGTTGGTGGCTTTACGAGGCAACTGACGATTACAAGGTATGGGAAAACTATGATGACGGCAGAGAATGGTGCCTGAAAGAGCCGGAGGCACTCTATGACTACATCGTTACGGAGTGCCAAGACTGAACAATCGGCTCTGTACCGTACATTGTGGATGGATAAAGAGGCCAAACCCGATTAAACCGGCGGTTCAATGACAACAGGCACCACCCGCGCTACAATACGATCAGAAAATATCAAACGATAGGAGTGAAAGATATGAACCTGAAAGAAGCGTTCCGATACCAGAACAAGCTGCAGGCTCTCATGGATGAGGCGCAGAGTCTGCTCGGCAGGGACTCCAATGTGACCAAGGTGCAGAACACCTATCTTCGCAAGAAGGTCATGGCAGAGGCTGAGAATGAAACCACAGTCGATGCCCCCCCACTGAATACTCCGAGCAGATCACTGATGTGGTCGGATTTCTGCTGTATCTCCTTGATAAGCATGAGGCGCTTGCCAAGGGCATCCGCGCCGCCAAGAACGGTCTTCCCATCGATATGGACAGCGAGGTCAGCCTGAACAGCAGACGGCAGCACATCGCCACTTTCCAGCATATGTCCGAGCTCAGAAGCTCCGAGGTGAACGTACCCAACGGCGGTGTGGGTTACCGCTTCAACACTGACGGCAATCAGGTCTCCTACAAGTGCGATGTCAAGCGCGTGACCACGATCAACTTCGACCGGAATGTGATCCGGAAACATCTGTCGGAGATGAACCGTAAAGCCGACTCTGTCTCTGCGGAGCTGGATCGCTGCATAGTTAACGCTAAAGTGGACTTCGAAACGCCTTTCAATGTCAACGACAGCTTCGCGGATGTGTTCACCGCATACCTCGGGAAGCAGGAATAACCTGTTCCCGAGCGTCAGACCGACTGTTTTGGGTACGGCAGGATAAGGATGCGCCGAGATCGGTTCAGGTGCAGATGAACTATAACGCTGCATAATGCTTAAATCGCTCCATAACAGGAGCTTCAATAAAAGGATGAAAACTGATTCTTTTCAAATCAGATATACAATCAGGCATCCTGCGTTTTGAGCTTCAACCGACGCTCCGTCACGCTTTTGCTTTCCGCGAACCCGTCTTCCCAACCTGCCAAACATACACCTCCATAAATGGCCTGATAAGCCGATGATATTACTTCTATTGCCTTCGGGCAACTCACTGTCGGGCAACTGCAGCCGCAGGTTGCGTCCTCGGACAACTCCTCAAGCACAGGCGCTCGAATAAATGGTCGAAGCAATTTCGGACTTCTGCCGTATCCAAAACAGCCGGCCTATATAAATGGCTGAGCAGCAGGCATCAGCCTGCTGCTCAAGAACTATCATGTTCAGTTGTGGCCTTGCTGATATCAGGATCTCATCCATGGGCACATCCAGCAAAGCGCCAAGAGCGTACAGGTTATCAACGGACGGAAGGCTTTTGCCGCGCTGCCACTTGTAAATCGCTTGCGGCTCTTCAAAGCCAAAGAACGCTTGCAGATCCCGAACGGACAGACCGCGCTCCTGTCGGAGCCTGACGATGTTCTCGCCGGTCGCCACGGGATCAATGACGGGGTATTGATTCTGCTGCATAGCTTTCGCCTCCAAAATTGTAGTTTTCCGAAGGAAGTATTTCAGAATAGCGGAAACTCATCAAAAAAGCAAGCCTTTTTTTGGATTTGTAACATAATTGTTGAAGGAGCCGCAAATGCAGGAAAAACTGAAGAACTATCTGAGCCTCGAACGCTTTTCCCTTCGTCACAAGTATTATGCGTTTCTCGATGTCGGAGACCATCTGGCAGACGGCCTGTTCATCAAGCATCAGGTGACTGTTAAATTTATGCAGGAATATGGCAGAGACGACTCGCCGTACCGCATGATCTTTTGCCGTATCAAAAAGCAGGACGAGGGCGCATTCCTTGACTCCATGGGAGGACTGCCGAACAAGATGCTCCTGTGCGGTTATCCCAACTACCCGGCGCAGTGCCGAGATTTTATAGAGAAGGTCGTAAACCAGAAATCAAAGGAAAGGATGTGTTCACATGATTCGGATGACGCCTCTGCAAAAGCAGAGCAAGCGTGAGCAGAAGGAATACCATGCCAAGCAGCGCGGTAGTTGGAACGATCTTTGCCCTGTGACGCGCACTGTTCCGAACGAAAAGGGATATGACAGAAACAGAGATAAACGATGCCTTATAGAGCGCGAACTGATTGACGAGAAGCTTTATCAAAGAAAAAGCTGGTAAAGCTTCGGGATGATTTAAAAGTGCATTATTCCGAAATGCTTTTGGAGAGGGCGATGCCTGACAGTGGGCACGACTCACAGGCTAAGTAAAGGAAAACCCGGATTCAAGTGGTCTTTTAAATAAACAATATGCATCGTGCACCATTCGGCTATCACGAAAACCAGTTATTTGCAGTTTTTTATTGAGAAACTTTACTCAATGATTTATAATCAAGTTGGGTTTTCGTATCCATTTTGAAAGTGTGGTGCAGATGTCTATGGATAGCATGGAACGTGCCTTTTATGATATGAAGTTTGACTTGTTGTTTCAATCTAAAACCGCAAATGAGTTTCAGTCATTCTTTAGTAAAATCATGAGTGCACGATATCCTGGGGATTTTGTTGCTACACGGCCCTGGGGTCAGTTGGGTGACCAAAAATGCGATGGCTATATTCTAAGTACAGGCACTTTCTATCAAGTTTATGCGCCAGAGGAATTGGATTATAAATCTACTACTGAGAAGATGAAAACGGACTTTGCTGGCGCACTTGATAAATGGGGTAAAAAAATTCAAACGTGGGTGTTCGTGCACAATGCCAAGGTTGGGGTACCTCCGCATGTTTTGCAGCAGTTAACGACGTTTCAAGCCGAGCACAAAGAAATTAAGTTTGCTCATTTAGGAAAAGACGAGTTGAAAGCGGCACTATTTGAGACCGCCGAACAATATGTCCGCGATGTTCTTGGCGCTGTCCCTACATATTCAGACGTAAACAATCTGTCGATGGAATCAATAAAGAGAACACTTTTGGGCATATCAATGACATCGGCGCCGTTATCTGGTGAGGTTAAACCGGTTTCTCAAAAGAAGCTTGAAGCAAATGGACTCTCCAGCGCGACAAAACAGTTGTTTGAAGCGGGAATGATAAAGAGTAATCTGATTGAATTATTCTTTAAACAATGGCACGACCCAAGTCTCGAAGAAAAAACGGCATCTGAAATGAACAGAATTTATAAAGTTGCAGTTAACGATTGTGTCTCGCCTGATGATGTCTTTCAACGAATATTTACTACTATATGCGGCACAGATTATGGAAATCCAACAGCGATGATTTCTGCGCTTACCATTATGGCTTATTTTTTCCAGACATGTGATATCTTCGAGCAACCAAGAGAGGGGGACGCAATATGATATTGCCTACTAAGCATTTACGGAGCGAATCCTCTCTTATTTATGTTGGAGGAATAGTCCAAAATATTCTTTCCTCAGGTTCCATGTCTGTAGATCAATTATGGCGTAGTACAAAAGCTTTATATGGTGAGTATACACAGGACTGCGATATTACATATGATTGGTTCGTATTAGCCCTGTCTATGCTGTATGAGATTGGAAACATCGCACTTGTTAATGACAGGATTGTTGGAGGTGCGTCATGATAAAGAGAGTCTTTTCGACGCATTCAAAATTCAAAGCACCTTCTTTTGACCCCGGAATGAATTTGCTGATAGTGGATAAAACTGAACAGTCTACTGTTAAACAGACACGAAATTCCGCTGGAAAATCCAGCTTAATTGAGATTATTAATTTTGTTTTTGGGGCTGACAATGATAAGGGGGCTTTCTATAATAAAGAGGCATTTGAAGGTGATTTGTTTAGTGTAGAGATGGAATATAGCGGGGTTACCTTCGTTGCATCAAGAGGTGCGGCAAAAAAGAATCGGATCTATTTTGATAAGAGAATCGATATCGACCTAAAGCTTGATATTGACTTAGAAGAAGACGCGGAAATAAAGCTCTTTTTCTCGAGCGTTAATGACTGGAAAAAGGTATTGGGCAGATATTTCTTTTCAATATCAACAGTGGACACAACTTCGAAGTACAACCCCTCATTTCGTTCTCTTTTTTCATATTTTGTCCGTAGAGAGCCGGCCGGGGGGATGTTGGAACCCAAGAAAAATGCTCGCCAGCAGCAGTCATATGATGAACAGATAAATCTATCTTTTCTGTTCGGGTTAGACTGGACACTATCCAACGAGTTTCAAGTTATTAGGGATAAAGAAAAGGCATTAAAAGAACTGAAAAAATCGTTAAAACAAGGTTATTTAGATGCTGTTGTTGATGCGCCCGCAAATTTGAGATCGCAAATTGCTATTCTTGAAGGAAAGGTTTCTGAAATGCAGGCGAATCTTCGGACTTTCAACTTGCTGCCCGAGTATCGACAATATGAAAATGAACTTACAAAAATCGGAATAGAGCTCAGGACATGTATTGATAAAAACACAATCGAAAATGAGTTGTTAGATTCATTGGCGACTTCAATTGAAGAGGCATCCAGCCCAGACTACGGTTCACTTCAACAACTATATCAAGAGTCCTTACAGGTTTTCCCTGATATAGTAAAAAAGCGGTTTGATGAAGTTCAGGCCTTTCATGATTCAGTTGTCAGAAACCGCAAATTGTATCTGCAGTCTGAAATTGAGAGAGTAAAAGCAAATATATCTGCTCGCAATAGCAAAATAACTCATTTGACTCAACGCCAGACCTTCATAATGGACTTACTTCAAACACACGGAGCATTGGAACAATATAATAAACTTAACTCCGACTTACTTAGAAAGCAGGCTGAGCTTGAAGATTTAAAAAAGCGGCTGAAAACCGCGACGGATATTGAAGATGCACAGCCCCGACTGGATATGGAGCGTGCAGCACTAACCTTAAAAATTGGGCAGAATATTCAAGAAAACTCTGTTTTTATAAATAAAGCAATACAGCGCTTCGAAAGTATATCTTCGACTTTGTTTGAGCAGACAGGGCTGTTGACCGTAGAAAACACAGCTAATGGTATTTCAATTGACGTATCGAAACAAGGAGACAAAAGCAAGGGCATTAAGTCTATGCAAATCTATTGTTTCGATATGACACTGATCTCTTTACTCAGAGAACAAGGCTCAAATATTGATTTCCTTGTACACGATAGCCATTTGTTCGATCCAGTAGATTCAAGACAAGTCGCTCACGCACTGGTAACAGGTGCAGAATTTGCACGTAAATATAATTTCCAATATATTATTACAATGAACTCCGACCAGATACCATACGACTATTTGCCGAAGGATTTTGATATTGGTTCGATGATCGTTTCGCCACGTTTAACTGATAAAGACGACGGTGGATTATTTGGGTTCCGCTTTTAACTTACAGCATTATATTTTTCTTATGGCCACGCGGTAAGGAAGATGGCCACTGTCTATTGGACCAACATTATGTAATTCTCCGCCAACACCATTGTAAGTGAAGAGATTATCAAATCGATATCTTTTTCGTATGCACTTAAAATCAGCTATATTAAGAGAAGAGTTAAAGCCCGGACGGGATAACGCAGCGAGTATAAAATCCGAAAGCCATTGAAAACAAAGGCTTTTAGCCATTATCTCAATCACCGCAACCCGCCAGAAAATACCCCTGTAACTATTGCAGTTACAGGGGTTTCTTTTTGCTTATTTTGGGTCTTACCCTTCAATTTACCCTTTATAGATTGAATTCAGTTTTTGCGAAGTCATCCATTCTGTTCTTGAAGTGGATAGCTCTCTCTCAGGGCGGAGGGCATCGGCTATTCTGAACCGGATTGCCTTGTTCCGGGGACTGCCGAAAGAAATTCTGACCGATTACGGCTCTGAATTTACCAATAATGCAATGAATGCCTGGGCATACGATCACAAGGTGGCACACATCTTTACAGATTCGGGCAAGCCCATGCAAAACGGCTACATAGAGAGCTTCAACGGGAAACTCCGTGCGGAATGCCTAAACCAACATTGGTTTCAAAGCTTGTCCGAGGCAAGGAAGATTATTGAAGGCTGGCGGTTGGAATATAACAGGGTCAGGCCGCATTCCTCCCTCGACAACCTGACGCCGGAAGAATATGCTCTGAAACTTTCAAGCTGATACTATCATTCCCTCTGCGCGAAATCAGGGGGCAGGTCAGTGCTATACTACCAGCAATCGCTGGTGCGGCGCGTCGAAGCGGTGGTAGACCGCCTCGTCAAAGTAAAGGAACAGCTCACGCTTGGCCGAATTCAGGATGTCCTCGCTGTATGTCCCGCCATTTTTCAGCTTGCGGCAGAGGATATCCATGGCGATGGGATAGCCTTTAAAATCCCGCTGAATGGCGCTCATATCACCGGGGTTGACCGTAATGCCCCGGGACTCCAGCATGCGCTGTGCGGTAGCACGGTCAAAAAACAGGGCCTGCGCTTCTATGGTGAGCAGGACGCCCGCAAATTGAAACGGCATCAGCCAGCCGGGAACCGCCCCGCGACCCAGCAGAACAAAGCGCAGATCCGTTCGGGTGCGAATCAGATTACAGAGCGCTTTCCGACGCTCCGGTTCCAGCAGATATTGCAGATCGTCCACCAGCACCGCGTCGCAGCTCGGGGGTATGTTTTCCAACAGAAACTCCGCGGACACAGCATCAAGTGCACAAACGGTATGCCCGGAAAGCAGCGCCGCCGCCGTTGTGGTCTTGCCGCTGCCGCAGGGCGCGGAAAACAAAATGACCCGGCAGTATTCCCAGCCGGTCAGAAAAATTTCCTTCAGCGAGGGCTTTATAATGGTAGAAGCGCTGTCACCCATGGGCCGTCTCCTTTAAATAAGCAGTAGATTTGCAAGAATTATTTTCAAATATACCGGTTTATTGTACCAGATAAAATTCGTTTTGTAATCCATCCAAAGTATGATTGAGGGTGTTAAAAGCAAAATACGAAGCAGGCAGCAAACAACTGTTCCGCAGTCGTTTGCTGCCTGTTGAAAATATCAAATATCGCATCTTAAATATTCACTAAAAATCTTCTGATAAAACAGGAAACGGCATGACCGAGTTTTTCGTATGCCACATTTGGTAAATTAACTTCCGTTTTTAGTTTGAAAAAGTAACTTCTGTCATATGGGTTGAAGTTAACTTTTCAACTCACCAAAAAATTAAGGAGGCTGTTTCCGTGAAGAAAAGAGAGAAATTCCTATCCCTGATCCTGACACTGGCAATGGCGATGTCTCTGGCAGTGACCGCACAGGCGGCGGACACCACCACCGTTCCCGCAAAGGGCGACATTGTGGTGCTCTACACCAACGACGTGCACTGCGCCGTGGACGACAATATCGGCTATGCCGGTCTGGCCGCGTACCGCAACGACATGAAGAAGCTCACGGACTATGTGACGCTGGTGGACGACGGTGACGCCATCCAGGGCGGCCCCATCGGCACGCTGTCCAAGGGCTCCTACATCATCGACATCATGAACGAGGTGGGCTATGATGTGGCCGTGCCCGGCAACCATGAATTCGATTACGGGTTCTTCACGCTGGCCAAGAGCATGAAGTGCGGCTATGTCTGCTGCAATTTCATCGACCTCAAAACCGGAAAGCCCGTGTTTGACTCCTACAAAATGATCTCCTACGGAGACACCAAGGTGGCCTACGTGGGAATCGATACCCCTGAGACCTTCTCCAAGGGTAATCCGACCCTCTTCCAGGACGCCGCGGGCAATTATATTTACAGCTTCTGCGAGGGGAATAACGGCAAGGATCTATACAAGTCCGTCCAGACTGCGGCGGACCAGGCCAAGGCGGCCGGTGCCAACTATGTCATTGCCGTCGGCCATTGCGGCACCGACGAGCAGAGCGCACCCTGGCGCTCCACCGACATCATCGCCAACGTCTCCGGCCTGACCGCCTTTATCGACGGCCACTCCCACTCCGTGATCGCCGCCCAGAAGGTATCCGACAAGGACAGCAAAACCGTCCTTCTCACCTCTACCGGCACCAAGCTGGCCAATCTCGGCAAGCTGGTCATCAAGACCGACGGCACTGTGTCCACCGGACTTGTAAGCAAGGATAACTTTACCACCAAGGACGCCACATTGGATACGTTTGTCAAGGGTATCCAGGCCAAGAATCAGGCCCTGCTGGACAAAGTGGTAGCGACCACCACGGTACCTCTGACCATTCTGAAAGCTGACGGAACCCGCGCCGTGCGCAGTCAGGAGACCAACTTGGGCGACCTGTGCGCGGACGCCTACCGTACGGTGGGCAGCGCCGACATCGGCTTTTCCAACGGCGGCGGCGTGCGGGCCGACATTGCTGCCGGCAACGTGACCTATGGGGATATCATCAACGTGTTCCCGTTCAACAACGCGCTGTGCGTGATGGAGGTCACCGGCCAGCAGGTCCTGGACGCGCTGGAAATGGCCTCCCGCAACTGCCCCGGCGAAAACGGAGGATTTCTGCAGGTCTCCGGCCTGACCTATACCATTGATACCACCGTTCCCTCCACGGTTACGGTCAACGATAAGGGCGAGTTCACCGGCGTGACCGGCGCCCGCCGCGTCAGTAATGTAATGGTCGGCGGCAAGGCCATTGTGGCCACCCAGACCTACCGGCTGGCCAGTCACGACTATATGCTCAAGAGCGGCGGCGACGGTCTTGTGATGTTCAAGAACGACAAGGAAGTAACCGCGACCCCGATGCTGGACAACGAGGTTCTGATTCAGTACATCACCAAGAATCTAAACGGCGTAATTTCCACCGCCTATGCCAAGGCTCAGGGCCGCATTACGGTCGTCCGCGAGCCCTTTGCCGATGTGGCCGACACGGCGTGGTACTATGACGGCGTGGTGTATGCCTATGAAAATGGCGTTTTCTCCGGTACCAGCACCACTGCGTTCTCTCCCGCCGCAACCATGACTCGGGGTCAGTTGGTCGCCGTGCTGTGGCGTATGGCCGGCTCTCCCGAGCCTACCAAAACCGCCGCATTTACCGACGTGGACAGCGATGCCTACTACGCAAAGGCCGTGAACTGGGCGGTGGAAAACGGCATCACTTCCGGCAAGAGCACGACCTCCTTTGACCCGAAAGCCCCCATTTCCCGCCAACAGTTTGCAACCTTCCTCTATCAGTATGCCAAACTTATGAAGTACGACACCACCCAGGGCGGCATGGCGATCCGGGAATTCTCCGACTACGGCCAGATCGCCTCCTATGCCGGCGCGGCCATGACCTGGTCAAACGCCGCCGGATTGATTCAGGGTACCTCCACAGGGACCGCTGTCAGTAAGATCAATCCCACCGGCACAGCTACCCGAGGCCAGGTGGCTGTCATCCTGATGCGTTTTGCCAAGAATGTCAAGACGGCGTCCGCCTCCTGATCTAGTTACAATGCCGCGGGGAGAAGAGAGATTCTCCCCGCGGCGTCTTTTTTGATACTCCGTACGCAGGAAAACTGAGCAGTTGTCCGTCTGTCGCGTTAAAGCTAATCCCAACTTTGTTTCCCGTCACCTTCACCTCAAATGGGACATCAAGAAACATATCGTCCTCAGCCACTTCCGTTTCCAACGCCTTAAACCCTATATCGGTCATAATGAAGCGGAAGGTTCCCTCCAACGGCGCCAGATCGATCCCATGGTCGGCAGACATGCGTTCCGCTTTGTTATTCGCCAACTTGAATCAAACGAGAACTGTGCGTGCTCTCATTCAGACGATGGGAGATCGACAATACGGTCCGCCCCTTACACGCCCGCTCCAGGGCCTGCAGCACCCGCAGCTCGGTTTCACTGTCCAGATTTGCGGTGATTTCGTCCAGCAGCAAAATTTCGGGCTGTGCCGCAACCGCCCGTGCAATGGAGAGAAGCTGAAACTGACCTTGAGAGAAGGTAACCTTTTCCACTGGCGTGTCGTACCTCTGGTCCAGCTCCATAATAGTTTCATGCAGACCTACCAGTTTTGCAGCTTCTTCCGTCTGCTTCTGATCGATGGAATCATTAAACAGAGAAATTTGCTCCGCCACAGTTCCGGCAACCGAATGAAAGGTCTGCTCGACATAACCGAACAGCTTTCTTTTTTGTTTGTCTGAAATTTGAGCGGCATCAATGCCATTGATCCGTACGTGCCCTTTTTGCGGAGCATACAGGCCAAGAATCAACTTGAACAGCGTGCTTTTCCCCGCGCCGGTTCTGCCTATAAATGTGACTGCTTCGCCCTGCTGTACAGAAAAGCTCATATCCTGTAAAACTACCGTTTTATCATCATATCTGAATTCCACATGGTCAAAGCTGATCGGTGATTCCCCGTTTGCGTCGGACCGCTCCCTGTTTGAGGTGTCCTCCGGTACGGTACGCTCGGTTTCAGACAGAAATTCATTGATTCGCTTCACGCCTGCCACAGCAGACTGAATGTTCTGAATCTCCATGCCGATACTTTCAAGCGGCTCAAACACCTTGTTCACATAGGCGATCATGGCAACCGCCGTGCCCACCGTAATTCCAAAAAACTGCTGCATTCCGCCGCCCAACGCGGCGAACACCATCATCCCTGCAATCACGCAGGAGCTGACAAAAATAACGATGGGAGAATAAATGGAATCATACAGATTGGACTTATCGAGAGCTCGGTAGCTTTCCTCAATATAGGAATCATACTTTTCTTCCATGTACTTTTGCCGAAACAGGGTATGAATCGTACGGATGTTATGAATGGTTTCGGGCATATGATTGTTCACCTTACTCACGGCGACACGGTTTGCAAGATGCGCCTTGAGCATTCGCTTTTGAAACAGACGTGTCATAGCGAACAGCGCTGGAGTCACCAAAAGCATCAGAATACCAAGCCCGGTGCTTTTATAAAAGATGACCGCAAGAATGCTCAGTACCTTAAACGCATCGGCAACCATCCCGATAATGCCATTTGTAAAAAGGGAATCCACCACATCCACATCATTGACAAAGCGAGAGGTGATTTTGGCGGGGGCATGCTGTGTAAAATAAGATGCAGGCAGTCGTTTCAGCTTGGCGCAGAGCTCGCTGCGCAGACTATGGGTCATCTTTTGCCCGAACACCGTAATCATCACATTCTGGCCTGACTCCAACAAATCGGAAAGTGCCAGCAGCCCAAAGTAACCAACGGGCAACACAAGCGAAACAGCCTGCCGCCCGGCCAGCTGGTTTACGATCTTCTCCAGAACAAGGGGAGGAAACAGAGCGGCTGCCACACAGGCGGCAATGAGAATTCCGGTGAGAAGTGTCATCCCGCTGTTTTGACAGATCGTCTTCCGAAAAACAACGCCAAGTCCGTTCTTATTCTTCACGTTCTGCACCTCCCGTTGCCTGCGCCTGATAGAGTGTCGCATAGGCGCTGTTTCCCCGCATCAACGCGGAATGGGTGGAAAATACACTCGTACCATTCTCCAAAAAGAGTACGTGATCCAGCTGCGGAAACAGCTGCAAGCGGTGGGAAATCAAAATAATTATGCGGTCTGCGGCAAGAGGGCGCAGATTTACAAAGATCTCCTGTTCGGTTTTCTGATCCACCGCGGAAAAAGGGTCATCCAATATCAAAATCTGCCGTGCATGATAGCAGGTGCGGGCCAGCGCAAGCCGGGATTGCTGACCGCCCGACAGACGGACTCCGCCGCTGCCGACGGAGGTAGCCGCTCCCTGCGGCATTTGATCAATTTCATCTGCCAGACACACCGTTTGCAGGCAGTGAGCAATTTTCCCTTTTTCACCCAGGCGAATATTCTCTTCAATGCTATCCGTCATCAGCTCCGGTTCATGCCCCAGATAGGACAGCAGCCGGCTGCGCTCGTACAAGATCAGTGTGCGCAGTTCCCGCCCATCTGCCTCAATGCTGCCCTCGTAGGGCAGTTCCCCCAAAAGCGCCCTGCCCAGCATGGATTTTCCGCTGGCAACCGCTCCTGTCACGCCGATGATTTGTCCCGGCTGCGCGGAAAAAGAAATCCCGTGCAGCACCTGCGTCCCGTTTTCCCAGTATAGCGATAAATCCCGCACTTTAAACGATACCCCCGCGGAAAAATCCATATCGGACAAAGTAGACCGCTCCACATACTCTTTCATAAGCGGTTTGATTCTCGCCCAGGAAACCTGAGCCTTTTGAACGGAATTAAACAGCTTGGCAGCCTTTGATGACTTGAGCGCCATTTTGACAAAGCAGGACAGAAATGTGGTAAAAGCGGCGATATTCCAGTTGCTCCAGCCAGTACCGGCAACATTTTTACCGCCCAGATACAAGACAAATATCACACCGCACATGGAAATGATGTGGTAGAGCGGCTGCATGGTGTTCTCCCAAAAATTTGCTGCCACCGCGCACTTTTCGTAGTCTCTCAGGCGCGTCTCATAAGTCAGGTCCCTGCTTTCATCACAGCCGTAGATGCGATAGGTAACCGCATTGGAGACTCTGTCCATGGTGGCGCCGTTCAGCCGTTCGGCACTTTTTTTGTATGCCCCGTTGGACTGAGCCACCCGGTGCTTCAAACCTCCTGCGATGAAATAAGCGATCGGGGTAAAGGCACAGGCAATCAGCGCCAGACGCCAGTCGTAATAAAACAGCATGGCAAGGTACGCAATCAGCACCACACCGGTGTCAAACACCTCTGTGGTGAACTTCCGCATGCCCTCCGCGCAGGCATCCACATCCGATACCGCTTTGGTCATCACCGTTCCTATGCTTTCCCGCTCCAGCTCCTCCCTGTCCATGTTCACAAGGCTGTTGTAAAGCATATGACGCATATTGCGGCTGGTATTATTTGCGAAACGGCGCACATAGAAGCGCTTCACGCAGCGCATGACCTGGACGGCTAAAATGACCATCAGATAGACCGCGGCCAGTGACAGCATGGCGGAAAAGGGCTCGCGGCCACCCATAACGTCGAACAGGCACTGTGCCAGACGACCTTCAAAATAAGGCCCCGCAATCATTCCCACATTGTAAAGGATACCGGAAACCGTGACCAGCGCGAGAGACCAGCGCTCCAGTTTGAAGTAGGATAGAATATGGTCAGGCTGAGAAACCCGTTTAATTTTTTGATTTGAGCGGCTCATTTTCCTCCGCTCCCTTCTAAAAAGCGGTGAGTGAGGTTTGGAAAGTCCGCCTTGCTCTCTGCCTTGGAGCGCGTGTAGAGGATATTCAGCAGCCGGCAAAACTCGACACTTTCCTCTAATGACAATGTTTCCTGCAAATATTCATAATAGAGAGCTTCAACGCAAGCCTTGGAGTTTTTCAGCCGGTCAGCCTTTTCAGTGGCATAGAGCAGCTGACTGCGCCCATCCGCAGGGTTTGCCTTTCTGATAAGATATCCCTTTGCCTCCAGATTGGCCACACGGCGGGCAGCGGCCCCCTTATCCAATGTGAGAATCTCCCGAATGGCAGCCTGTGTGATGCCGGGGTTTTTACGAACCACATGGATGAAATCATATTCCGCAGTTCCAATACCGTCCAGCTTCAGCATACGGGCGGTAAACTTATTGACTTCACGGGCAATCTTTGTGATTTGACGTCTGGTGGCGTCCATGATCGTACCTCCAGCAAAAAGATGTAGTATCAACCAATCTGTATGATATTACATCTTTCAGACTCTGTCAATGAAAGATATAAAAGGATTGAGAGGTCTGAAAGCGGTGATGCGGGAAATCTCGCAAGAACAGAGGGGAAGGTTCGTACCTTCCCCTCTGTCCCAATTTCTTGAAACTTATCAGTAACGTTTTATGTGGTTTAACCCCGGCGCAATTTCCTGATAAGCTTTACAATTTCATACCAGAATACGGAAATGACCGCAATTCCAACAGCACTGAAAAACTGCGGGGCAGACAGCGGCGACAGCTTTAACACACCGTTGAGCGGAGAGTAAAGGATGACGCCCAGCATTGCCAGCGTGCCCAGATTAGCCGCCCACATCACAGTGTCCTTTGCAAGGCGCTTCGCCGACTGTACCGCAAAATCGCGGTCGGAGCTGTTGACCTGCACCAGGAAAAGATTGGACAGCATGATGATGGCAAGTCCCATGGCACGGGCGACGGGGGCATTGGCGGCATTACCGCCCAGCACGGTAAAATATGTGCCAAAGGAGGTGGCAAAAATGACAAGGCCCTGTAAAACGCTTTTGGTAAGGATTCCGGCCGTCAGCAGTTTTTCGTTGGGATCGCGCGGCCTGCGCTCCATGATGTCCGTTTCGGCGGGCTGGCGCTCCAGCACGATGGAGCAGGTGGGATCGATCAGCAGCTCCAGCAGCACCACATGCAGCGGCAACAGCAACAGCCCCGTGGGCGCAATGCCCAGAATCGGCGCAAGCAGAGAGGAGAAGGCGATGGGGATATGGATGGTAAAGACATAGCCCACAGCCTTACGGATGTTGTCGTAGATACGTCTGCCGTCTTTCACCGTCTCCACGATGGTGGTAAAATTATCGTCCATCAGGATGAGATCGGCGGCCTCCCGGGAGACCTCGCTGCCGCGTTTGCCCATGGCGATGCCGATGTCGGCATACTTCAGAGCAGGGGCGTCGTTGACACCGTCGCCGGTCATGGCGACGATCTCGCCGTTATCCTTAAACGCCTTCACAATCCGCATTTTGTGCTCCGGGATGACACGGGAGAAAATGCTGACATCCCGGACACTTTCCCGCAGCTCCTCATCGCTCATTTCATTGAGCATATCGCCCGTAATAATATGATCGCTGCCAGGTATTCCGATTTTCTTTGCGATGGCGGAAGCGGTAATCCCATTGTCGCCAGTAATCATGACCACGCGAATACCCGCCTTGTTGCACATGGCAATATCCGCCTTGACGCTTTCCCGGGGAGGATCGGCAAGGCCCACGAGGCCGCACAGGCGCAGACGACAGTCCGTGATCTGCGGCGGAATTTCCGATTCGCCGGCCGGAGTTGCCGTAGCGACCGCAATGACCCGCAGTCCCTGCGTGGACATTTCCATAATCTTACGCTCTGCCGTCGCCCTTTCTTCCCCCGTCAGATCGCAAATGGTCAGGATTTGCTCGGCGGAACCCTTGGCGGCAATCACCAGTTTGTCGTCCCGCCGCCAGATGTGTCCCATCATTTTCAGTTCGTTTGTGAAGGCATATTCATTCACCAGCTCGCCGCCAAAGAGGTAGTCTCTGGACATTCCGAGACGTTCGCAATGGGCCAGCATGGCTTTTTCCATGGGGTCGTAGGCGTCGGTTTCACAGCCCATTCCCATGATCTCGCACAACGTGCGCTCGTCGCCGTCCACGGCCCAGGTGCTCTGCACGGCCATCTGGTTCATGGTGATGGTTCCGGT
>Ga0183099_1000413_pt1 | contig 32266 bp, 30 predicted proteins | sample Biomet1_FD_127788 | JGI IMG/M metagenome (GOLD analysis project Ga0183099, IMG submission 127788) | Microbial communities from bioreactor (seeded with anoxic lake sediment) at LBNL, California, USA - Biofuel metagenome 1 | ecosystem: Engineered > Bioreactor > Anaerobic > Unclassified ...
TAAATAAAAAAATTTATAGGCCAGTAGTCTATGAATCAACTGCTTATGGAGTTTATATTTTATAAATAAAAAAATTTATAGGCCAGTAGTCTATGAATCAACTGCTTATGGAGTTTATATTTTATCAATATTAAATCTAGGTATAGAAAAAGATTTGGAACAGATAAAAAATAAAATAGAGTTTAATAGAATTTTTGAGCCAACAGAAATGTCAATTAATAGAGAAAAACTCTTGAAATATTGGTCAAAAGCACTTGAAAGAGCAAAGAACTGGCTAGAATAGAGAGGTTATAATGATAAAAGATAAAGAGTTGTTACGAAAGGTTATGTATATTGCAGTTCCAATTGCTTTACAAAATTTGATATCTTCATCAGTAAATTTTGCTGATGTATTTATGATAGGAAAATTAGGAGAATCAAGTCTTGCAGCAGTAGGGCTTTCTAATCAAATAAGTTTCTTATTAAATTTACTTTTGTTTGGAATAACAAGTGGTGCTGGAGTTATGACAGCACAATATTGGGGAAAGAAAGATGTAATTAATATTAAAAAAGTTTTAGGGTTAGCACTAATTTTTTCATTAATTTGCTCAACAATGTTTTTTTTAGCTTCATTTTTTATGCCTGAAAAACTTTTAAAAATATATACACCAGATTTAGAAGTTATATCTTTGGGAGTTAAATATCTAAAAATAGTTTGTTTTTCATATTTAATATGGGCAGTATCTTTTGTATATGTTTTACAACTTAGAGGAATAGCAATAACAAAAATTACTGTAATTTCTTCTTTTATTAGTTTAATAGTCAATATTTTTTGAACTATATTTTAATATTTGGTAAATTTGGATTTAGGGCATATGGGGTAGAGGGAGCAGCAATTGCTACATGTATAGCGAGATTAGTTGAATTTTTTGTAATTATAGTAGCTGTTTACATAAGGAAATATCCTTTAGCAGCTAAATTTAAAGAGTTAATTAATTTTGATATAAATTTTGTAAAAAACTATTTGAAAATTAGTTTGCCAGTAGTCCTGAATGAAACAATATGGTCTTTAGGAATAAATTGTTATTCAATGATTTATGCAAGAATGAGTACAGAGGCAGTAGCAACAGTTAATGTAGTTTCTAGCATTGAAAGAATTGTATTTGTTGGTTTTATAGGATTAGCAAATTCAGCAGGGGTAATAATAGGGAATACTATAGGTGAAGGTGAAAATGAAAAAGCTGAAAAATATGGTGTTTCTTTTGAAAAAATGGCGTTTATTTTAGGAATAGTAATGGCTATAGTAATGGCATTAATCACAATTCCTATATTGAATGTATATGAGTTGAAAGAAAAGACTTATAATATGGCAAAAATAACTTTATTTATTTTAGCATTTATATTACCGCTAAAATCGATAAATAGTACTATAATTGTTGGAATATTAAGAGGTGGAGGAGATACAAAATTTGCATTATATATTGATGTAGCTGCTTTGTGGTTAGTGTCTGTCCCGTTAGTATACTTTGGTGGATTAGTATGGGGACTTCCAGTATATTTGGTATACTTACTAGCTGCAAGTGAAGAAATAATAAAGCTTATATTTGGATTTAGAAGAATAAAATCAAAGAAGTGGATAAATAATGTAGTTAATATTAAATAATAATTTTAAAGAAAAGTCTATTTTTTATAGACTTTTTTATTTTTTTTAAAGGAAATTTTTTTATACTTTTGTATACATAGTTTAGACAGGAGGTTATTATGAAATGGAATGATGAATATTCAATAGGAATAGTAGAAATAGATGAACAGCATAAAAAATTATTTGAATTAAGCGAAATATTAAATGAAGCTACTGAAATAAATGAAATTAAAGATATATTATTATTTTTAGAAGAATATATGCAATTTCATTTTAATACTGAAGAGTCCATGATGAGGAAATATAATTATGAATTGATTGAAGAACATAAAAAATTACATGATGATTTGAAAGAAAAAGTAACAGGCTACATTGAACTGTATTTTTTAGGAAACTATAGTTTTATTGAAGAGCTAGAAGAGGTTGTACAAGAGTGGATATATGAACATATCCTAGAAGAAGATAGAAAGTATAAAGAGTTTTTTAAAAATAAACATATTACTTTTTAAGAGTTATTAAGAGTGGGAGATGGAAATATGAATCCATTAGTAATGAGTATTATTGAAGATAAATATATAGATGAAGAGGAAAAGTTAGAAATTGAGCATCTGAGTGAATTTAAAGAAGAATCTTTAGAAATTTTAGAGCAATTAGAAGAAAAGTTAGTTACTTTAGAACATGCAGAATTAAATGATGAAATTGTAAAAGAGGTATATAGATCATTTCATAGTATTAAAGGAATAGCTGGATTTGCTTCACAAACTTTAATAGAAACAATTGCTCATAATACAGAAACGATACTTTCAAAACTTCAAAATGGGCTTATAGAGTTTGATTTGGTCGTAGTTGAAATACTTATAAATTCTGTACAATTAATTAAACAATTATGCAAAGATTTTTCTTTGGTAAAGGATAAAAATTTAATGAAATCGTTAAAATTCATCTAAATAACTTAAAAATTTCAAAATTAAAGAGCATAAAAGGTTAGAAATTCTAGATGATTTGGTATTAGAGAATGAAGAATATATAAAAGTTCCTTTAAGAAAAATCGAAGATCTTTATTTTAGGATAGAAACAATTCGAAGATTGAGTGATAAATTAGATGAATACAACTATGTGCAATATAAAGAAGAGTTAAACATAGTATTGGAAAAAATAGAAAACTATATTTCAAGATATAAAGCTCAAGAAATAGAGACATTATTTAAAAAATTGCATAAAGTAGCTAAATATAATATGAAAACTACTGGAATTAATTGTGAAATTATTTGTAAGGGTGGAGAAATAGTAATTGATAAAAAAATCTTAAATAGATTATTTGTACCAATGGTTCAGATTGTTAGAAATGCTTTGACTCATGGATTTACTAATAAAATAGAGGAGAAAAAGATATTTATAAACGCTATTTTTGAAAATACAGAATTAATAATAAATGTTGAAAATAATGGGGAAGAAATTAACAAAGAAAAAATTAAAAGGAAAATAATAGAAAAAAATATAGATTTTCAAGATGAGAATATATTAAATGCAATTTTTTTATCAGGGTTTTCTACTAAAAAAGATGAAGATATTATTTCTGGAAGAGGAATAGGTTTAGATATAGTTAAAAGTGAAATAGAAAAAATGCAAGGGACTATTTCTGTACATTCAGAAGTAGGAAAGGGAACATTATTTAGAATAGCAATACCAACTAAGAATAATAACATTTTAAAAGATATGACGTGGGAGGTAATGAATGAATAACATTGAAGGTAAATACTTGACTTTTTTATTAAAAAATGAAATATACGGAATTTCAATTAGTTCTGTAAAAGAAATTAATGCGATGATGAGTATTACTGGCGTTCCTAATACCCCAAGTTATATTAAAGGTGTTATTAATCTTAGAGGCAAAATAATTTCTGTAATGGATTTGAGATTAAGGCTAGGAATGGAAGAAAGAGAATATTCAGAACGAACTTGTATAGTGGTGGTAGAAGTAACAGGAGAAAAAGGTAAAAAAAGATAGGTATAGTAGTAGATCATGTAGCAGAAGTAATTGAAATTAGAAATAATGAGCTTGAAGATTATGAAGAAGACGCTCAAAATTTGCAAGATTTTTTTATAAATGGAATAGCAAAAGTTAAGGAAAAAATAATAATAATTTTGGATATCTTAAAGGTTGTTAATAGTGTTGAAATAAAAAAAGATGAGTTTTAAGGGGGTAAATAATGTTTAAAGAAATGAAATTAAGTAAAAAGATTAGTTTTGGATTTTCAAGTATATTAATAATAGCAGTAATATTGGGATTAATTGCTATATTTAATATGACAAGATCAGGAAGTGATGCTAAAAAATTAGATACCGAATTTGCGCCATCTGTTTCTTTAGCTTCAGAATTAACTACATCTGTAAATTCAATAATGCTTAATGTTAGAAGTTATGGATTATCAGAAATGCCAGTATACTATGAGAATTATAAAAAAGAAGATGAAAATTTTGGAAAAATAATTAGTAAATTTGAAGAACTAGAAAAAGAAACTAAGAATATGCCAGAACTTAATACTTATATTACAGAAGTGAAAAAATCATATGGTGAATATAAGATTTATATTGAACAAACAAAACAAATGAATGACAGTTTAGCAAAATTAAGAGCAGACTTACTTGGATTAGCAAATATATATATGGAAAATGCTAATAGTTTTTTAGGAGCCAATTTAAGTTCAACTAAATTGTCCTCTAATATAAATCAAGTAATAGCTCTAGGAAATAGTGTGAGAATAAATTATTTTAGGGCACAAGTACAAAGAGATATAAGCCTTTTGGAAACAGCCTTAAATGATATAAATAAAATAACAAATTTACTAGATGAAACTAGAAGTCTTACTAAAAATGAAGTTGATATTAGGACAATTGATACTATTAAAACATCACTAAATAATTATAAAAATAGTTTAACAGAATTTCTTACTACATGGAAAAATAGAACAGAAATGGAAAAAATTAGAACTGCAAAAACATTAGAATTTGTTGATGCAATAGAAAAAATTAATCATTTAGGAATAGATAATACAGTGAAAATCGCTAAATCTACAAATGTTTCATTAACATTTTCAACTATTATAATGGTTATAGGTTTAACAATTGCAGTAGTTTTAGGTATAGCTCTTTCAGTAATAATAATAAGTTCTATAACAAAATCAATTAATAGAATTGTAAATAATCTAAAAACAGGTGCTGAACAAGTTTTTCAAGCATCAGAGCAATTATCCTTTGCTAGTCAAAGTTTGGCAGAAGGAAGCAGTGAGCAAGCTGCAGCAATAGAAGAAACTTCTTCTACCCTTGACGAAACTTCTTCTATGGTACAACAAAATACTGAAAATACAAAACAAGCTTCTGTGCTTTCAAATAGCGCAAAAGAAACTGCCGATAAGGGGAATAAGGAAATGGAAGAAATGATGAAAGCTATGAGAGAGATTAAAGCATCATCATCAGAAATTTCTAAAATAATAAAAGTAATAGATGATATAGCGTTTCAAACAAATATACTTGCACTAAATGCAGCGGTAGAAGCAGCAGGTGCAGGTGAAGCAGGAATGGGATTTGCAGTAGTAGCAGAAGAAGTAAGAAATCTAGCACAAAGATCAGCACAGGCTGCAAAAGATACTGCCGATATGATTGAAACAAGTATTTCTAGAGCTGATAGAGGAGCTGAAATAGCAGAAAAAGTAGCTCATTCTTTAGATGAAATCAGAAATCAATCAAAAAAAGTTAATGAAATAATGAATGAAATAACAACAGCCAGTCAAGAACAAGCACAAGGAATATTCCAAATCAATAAGGCTGTTAATCAAATGGAGCAAGTAACTCAAAGTATAGCAAGTGGAGCAGAAGAAAGTGCATCATCGTCAGAAGAGTTAAGTGCACAAGCAGAAAGTTTGATGGAAATAGTAACAAATCTAATCGTATTGGTAGAAGGAGAAAAAGCAGCAGGTAGAAGTAATGTGAAAATGAGCAGTCATAAAATAGAAGAGAGGCATGAGAAAGCCCATGCAAGAGCTACTAAAAGTCATTCTAAAATGAATAAATCTAGTTCAAAAGAGTTTTCTCCTGAAAACATTATTCCTTTAAATGAAGATAGTACGGATTTTTAAACTTATATGAAACATAGCGAATTTTATCTTTTGGCTGATTATATTTATGATAATTTTGGAATAAAGATTTCAGAAAATAAAATGAACATTTTTGAAGTAAAAATTTCAAAATTAATAAAGAGTGCAGGAGTAAACTCAATAGAGGAGTATTATGTTCTTCTTAATAATCCAAAAGAAAAAAGACACCTAACCCAATTTTTAAATGAAATTACAATTAATAAAACTGATTTTTTTAGAGAGATTAATCATTTTAATTATATTAGAGATAACATGAATAATATAATTAAGAATAATCCAAGAATTAATATACATAAAGAAATCAGAGTATGGAGTTCAGCATGTTCGACAGGAGAAGAGCCATATACAATAGCAATGATATTAAAAGAGTATTTACCACCTGATATTACAATAAAAATATTGGCAACAGATATAAGTGAAAGAGTTCTAGAGCAGGCAATTAAAGGTGAGTATAAAGAAATTGTAAAAGAACAAGTTCCACCAATATTTTTAAATAAATATTTTACAAAAAAAGGAAAAAACTATGAAGTAATTCCAGAAATTAAGAAAACTATTACTTTTAGAAGTTTTAATTTAAAAGAAAATTTTCCATTTAAAAGTAATTTTGACATTATATTTTGCAGAAATGTAATGATTTATTTTGATAATCATTTTCACGAGGAGTTGGCAAAAAAATTCCATCAATATTTAACAAAAGGTGGAATCCTATTTATAGGACATTCTGAAAGTTTTAGTCATATAAATCATAGTTTGCATTATGTACAGCCTACAGTGTATATGAAAAAATGAGTGTTTAAAAACACTCTTTTTTACTTTAGAGTATTATTTTTAACTATATAACTATTGATAAATACCAAAATTAAAATACTTAAATAGACATAAACATAAAAATAACTAGCGAGGTATATAAACTGAATCCACAGAATAATCTCCCATATATGCTATTCTTATAAAAGTTTGATTTTGTTTATTTTGTTAAGTGTGAGTAGTATAAAAAAAATAAGTAATAATTAATATTTAAAGAGGAATTGAAAGAAATGTAAGGTATATAATTTTAAGATATATGCCTAAATTAAAATCAAAATGAGGTACTGTTATGAATAAAAAATATTATTTAAAACCAGGCTATATATTTTTTAGTTCAGAAGGACATATACTAGAAACTGTATTAGGGTCTTGTGTATCAGTGTGTTTATTTGACAATAAAAAGAAAATAGGAATTATGACACATTATATTTATGCTTTTCATAGAGAAAATGAAATGAAAGGATTTACTGGTTCTGTCGCATTACCCTTTGCGCTAAAATTAATTATGGATAAAGGGGCTCAGAAAAAAGATATTGAAGCTCACGTAATAGGTGGTGGGAAAAATCCAAAACTATCAGATAAAATTGGAAAAGAAAATTCTGAATATGCTTTAGAATTTTTAAAAAAGAATAATATAAAAATTAAAACTATTGATGTTGGCATGGAAAAATCAAGAAAAGTAATTTTTAATACTGATAGTGGTGAAATAAAAATAACCTTAACACAATAAACGAAATGAATTATGTAGTTAGGAAGTGATTTTATGAATAAAATTAAAGTGTTAATTATAGATGATTCAGCTTTAGTAAGAAAAGTGCTTGCTGAAACTATTAACTCTACTATAGATATAACAGTAGTAGGGACAGCTGCTAATCCATTTATAGGAAGAGATATGATAGTTCAGTTTAAACCAGACGTTTTGTTATTAGATATTGAAATGCCTAAAATGGATGGTTTGACTTTTTTGGAAAAATTAATGACACATTATCCAATGCCAGTAATTATAGTTTCATCACTTGGTGATAGTGGGGGTGAAGTTGCATTAAGAGCAATGGAGTTAGGAGCTTTAGACGTATTAAAAAAGCCAGGGGCTTCCTATAGTATTATTGAAATGAAAGAGCAACTTATTGATAAAATTAGGGCTGCAGCAAAAGTAAAAATTTTTCCAAAACTGCAGAAAAAAAGTATAGATAAGAAAATTAAAAAAAATAATTCAATGATAAAAACTACAAATAAAGTAGTAGCAATAGGAGCATCTACAGGAGGAACAGTTGCACTAACGGAATTATTAACAAAACTTCCAGCAAACATACCACCTATTTTAATAGTTCAACATATGCCTGAAGGGTTTACATATAAATTTGCAGAGAGACTAAATTCCCTTTGCAAGTTTGAAGTAAAAGAAGCAAAACATGGCGACTATGTGCTCTCAGGAAGAGTATTACTTGCACCAGGAAATAAGCATATGATTATAAAAAGGGATGGAGCTAACTACTATGTAGAGTTAAAGGAAGGGCCATTAGTGTTTCATCAAAGACCAGCAGTAGAAGTATTATTTTGTTCAATGGCAACTTATGTGGGTAAAAATGCAGTGGGAATAATACTTACTGGAATGGGGAAGGATGGAGCAGATGGGCTTCTTGAAATGAAGAAAAATGGAGCTTATACAATTGCTCAAGATGAAAAAAGTTGTATAGTTTTTGGAATGCCTAAAGAGGCAATAGCATTAGGAGGAGTTGACGAAATATACTCATTATCAGATATTCCCTTTGCAATAATGAAGCATATTGAAAAAAATAGATAGGAGATGAGAGTGTGGATATAGATAAATCAGAATTTATAGATGATTTTATAGAAGATATGAATGATCTTATGGCAAATGCAGAAACATCCTTGAAAAAACTAGAAGAGTCACATAGTTCAGATTTAATAAATGAACTATTTAGAGTTGCTCATTCTATTAAAGGAATGAGTGCTTCTATGGAATTTAAACGTCTTGAGATGCTAACGCATAAAATAGAAGATTTAATGTATGTAGTTCGTGATAATACCTTAGAGTTTAATCAAGAAATATTAGAAATATTACAAATAGGATTTGCATTTCTAAATGAGTTATTTGTGAGTGTGAAACTTAGTGGGGTAGAAGATGATGCTCCTTGTGAGGGTATGGAGGTATTGATAAAGAAAATAAAAGATATTTTAGAATCAAAAAATGAGCCCCCAAAAGAGATGGAAAGTATTAAAGTTGAACAAAGAAAAATTGAGGAAACAAAAAAACTCAAATCAATAGAGAAGTTAGCTAAAATAAATGTTATTTTGGATAAAAAATGTTCTTTTAAAACAGTAAGAGCTTTTATGATATTAAATCGTTTAAATTCTTATGGTGAATTCTTAAGAACAATTCCAAATGAAAAAAATATTAATAGTAAAGATTATGAAATGAAAAATAATATTCTATCAATATTTTTAGAACTAAATGAGTCTGATTTTGAAAAAGTGAAATCTGAAATAATGGAAATAATGGAGATAAATTCAGTAGACGTAGAGTATGTAAAAAATATAGAAGATAACAAAGTAGTAGATTATTGTGATGACGTTGAGTTTAGTAATGAAGATATAATAAATGAAATCAGTAAAATAGAACTTAATATAGTAAAAATGGAATATTCTGAAAATTTACCTATTGAATTAGTAAATATAAAAGATGACTTGAACAAATTAAATAAAATGGTGCTTCTTGTAGAAGTAGAAGAAATAGTATTGCTTTTTAATAAAATTTTAGAGCTTGTAAATGTTGTTAGTAAGAAAGATTTGAGAAATGATGATATTATTATAGAAATTTTATTAGATTCTTTCATTATACTAAAAGATACACTTTCTAATCAAGATGAAGAGAGTATAGAAAAAGATATAAAAAATATTAAAAAATATATAGAAACAATTGGAGTTATAATTGAAAATGAGAAAAGTAATACTAAACAAGCATTAGGGTCAATACTAATGAGTCAAGGAGTATTAAAAAATGATGATGTAGAGGATATTTTAAAACTCCAACAAGAACAACCAAATAAAAAATTTGGTGAAATTGCTATAGAAGAAAATAAAGTAAGTAGTAAAGAAATTGTAAGTGCATTAAAAATCCAAAATAAAAAAGCAGAAGATAGAAAAGACGAGGCTGTTGAATTACTAAAAGTACCTGTGACCAAAGCAGATCATCTTATTGATTTGCTGGAAGAATTAATGATGGTTCAGTCTCAGCTTGAAAAAAGTGTTTTAAGTGATTTCAGTAAAGATTCGTTAACAGTAAAAACAATGATGACAAGTTTTAGGATTACTAAAGAAATTCAAAATTTATCAATTTCATTTAGAATGGTTACATTAAGAAATATTTTTCAAAAAGTAAATATAACTGTTAGAGATTCTCTAAAAAAACTAGAGAAAAAAGCAGAAATTTTAATCTATGGTGAAGATACAGAAATAGATAGAGTTGTAGGGAATAGAATAATAGACCCTCTACTGCATTTAGTAAAAAATAGTGTTGCCCATGGCATAGAGAGTAAGGAAGAGAGAAAAGCTGCAGGAAAGAGAGAATCAGGAATAATTTCAATTTCAGCAAGAGCAGAAAAGGGTTATGTATATATAGAAATAACAGATGATGGACAAGGTATTAATACAAATAAGATTTTTTCAACAGCTGTGAAAAAGGGATTAATAAATGAAAATGATAAAATGAGTGAAGAGGATATAGTAAACCTTATCTTTGCTCCAGGATTTTCTACTGCAGAAGCAGTTGATACGATTTCTGGTAGAGGAGTAGGAATGGATGTTGTTAAAACAGAAATAAGTAAGTTAGGTGGAAGAATTATAATTCATAATAGAGCAGGTCAAGGAATAACATTTACATTAAGAATACCACAAAATATGACTTCACTTAATGGAACAGTTGTTAATATTATGGATAAGAAATATATTATACCAACGGTATATATAAAAGAAGTGTTTAGCATTAATGAAGATACTTATGTAAGTGTTGTAGGGAAAAATCAATATGTAAAACTCAGAAAAAATATTGTTCCCATTATACCAACAGAAAATTATTTTACAGGAGAAGAAAATTCTAAAATAATGATAGTTCTTGAGGTAGATGGAGTACAAAAAGCGTTACCTGTAAATCAAGTCATGGAGAGACGAGAAATAGTTGTGAAGCCTTTGAGTGAAGATTTTGATGCAATAAAATATATATCAGGAGCGTCTATATTGGGTGATGGGCAAGCTGCATTAATAATTGGAGTAGAACAGCTCTTTAAATTAAGATAACTGCTCAGGTATATAAGATTATGCAAAAATAGAATAAAATCAAGAACTCAACTCCTCCCTTGTTGGCGGTTTCTCTTTTCTAATAGAAACCTATTGTAGAATGAAAGCAAAAATCCCGAGATTCAGCACTTTGTCCGCCTTTTTTTTAGAGGCGGAAACAGGTGGAGTAAGGTTTTAATGATGGCTGAGTTACAAATTAAGATAATTATAATTCTAAAATAATTCTTGAAAATGAAGTGCTTAAAGAGAGAGGGTTAATTAATAAATCCTCTTTTTGTTTTTTAGTTAAAGATTTTATAAAATATTCAATCTTTGAAGCCAAACTTCTACCTTCAGCTTTCCATACTCTTTCAATTTTTATAGGAAGTCTAGTCTTTGTATATTTTGCTCCTTGTTGAGAAATATGTTCTTTAAATCTTTTTTTGTAGTCAGCAGCAATTCCTGTATAGATACTATTGTCGTTACATCTTAACATATAGATATAATATGTTTTCTTCATATATGAAATTTTTTTTTCAATATTTGAATGAAATTCTGAAAGATTAAATTCAATGAAATTAGCCGATAAGTTTGCTAAAAAATCTTTGCTATTTTCTTTTTGTATCTGATAACATAAACCTTTATAAAATTGAGTATTGATTGTAGTTGAATATAAAAAAAGTCTTTCAAAAAAAATATTCTCATTTGAAAAATAATCGTGTAATGTATTCAAAATTTCAAGCTTATCTATAGATAAAGTAATGATATTATCCAAAGAATAATCTGTAGAAATTATTACTAAAGTAATTAATTGGATATGTTTAAGATTCTTTTTTTTTGAATTAGAAAATGTAATAGTCATAATACTCCTTTAAAAAATTTCTTGAAATAATGATTAGAATTTGTTATACTCACAAAGTAAGCGAAGGTGGTGGAATGGTAGACACGCTACTTTGAGGGGGTAGTTGGCATAGCTAGTAGGGGTTCAAGTCCCCTTCTTCGCACCATAAGTAAGTTTAGCTGAAGTATTCAGCTTTTTTTATTTATGGAATATTAGAATATTAAACGATTTGAATAGTAAAAGCAAGAGAAAATCACAGAAACGATTAAAAATGGAGAAAAATATGATATTTTTTTTAAAAAAAGAAAAATTTTTATTGAATAGAAGAGATGTTACTATTGATTTTGATAAAAGACTTAGCAAAAAAGAGTATGAACTTTTTACTATAATTTTGGATAAATTTAGTCTAAATGCTGAAAATTTTATTAGTATCAATTGTGATGAAATTTTTAAGGAATTAAAAATAAATTTTAATAAACTTCAAATTTTAAATAAAAAATTATTAGGAAAAGTTATCAATTATAAAGTGGTTGAGGAAGAAAAGATTATTATAAGCGGTAATTTCAATTTGCTTAACTCTTTTGCATTACAAGAGGGGCACATAATTTATTCATTTTCTGAAGAGATAAAAATGGCACTTACAGAAAAAAATTTTTTTAATAGAATACATTTAATTTCATTATTACGATTTAAATCTAAGCATACTTCATTTTTTTATATGAATTTTCTAACAAGATTGGGCGATTTTAATGAAGAAGAAATGAGTTTAGAACAATTAAAAAAATTCTTCTTTTTAGAAGAATCTTATGATAGATTTTACGATTTTGAAAAGAATATTCTTAAGCCAGTAGTTGAAGATATTAATAGCTTTACAGAATATTATCTCACTTACGATAAAATAAAAAATAAAAGCAATCGTATTGAAAAAATTAAATTTAAAGGTACTAATAAATACTCAAAGTATATCAGAAAAAAAGCTAATGAACTACTTTATTCTGTAAGAGATTATATTGATGATTTTAGCTTAGTTTATAATGAAATATACATTAATTTAATGAGAAAAGGATATAATTATGTAAACAACAACTTAATCTATTGCTTAGAGAATTATAAGGATAATTTTTCAGAAAACTTTAAAAAAATCATGGAAGAAAACCCAACTAATTCAGTAGTTGAAAAAGAAGTAGATATGCAATTTTTTAATAAAATATAATGATGAATAAGAAATATTACTTTCAGTATTATTTGAATTGTTTGAGCAATTCTTAGTCATGTTAAATATAGTAAATATGTGACTTAAAACTTTATTTTTCAAAATTTTCAACTGTATTTGAAGTTAAATCATTGAGAATTTCTTCAGTTGTAATAGTGCTAATTAAAGAATTGAAATTTGGATTAACATTTTTGTTATTAAAAAAATCAATAATTTCTAAAAAATGAATAGATTCATTATTCAAATTTTCATTGAGCAATAAAGTATCTTTAGCAATTTTATTTGTTTGTTGAGTGTAAGATTTAATATCCAATAGAGAGCTCATAATCTTTGAAATTTCATTAAATTCAGATTGAGAATCAATAGCAATATCATCTAGAAGAGTAGAAATTTCATTTATTTTATTAACAAGTGTATCTATTAAGTTTACTGTATTGTGAAGATAAAAAGTGCTTTCATCTATTTTAATTCTATTTTCATTACTTAAATTTTTAATCTCTTTAGCAGCATTTTTTCCCATTGTAGACAATTTATGAATCTCATTAGAAATTACATCAAAACTTTTTGCTCCATTTTGAATTCTTGTAGATTCAACAGCAGAATTTAGAGAGAGAATAGTGGTTTGAAAACTTAATTCTTCTATAGATGTAGAAATTTTTTCTATTTGTTCAGAACTATTAAATATTTGATTTATTGTTTTGTTTAGATTGTCAGATTCAATATTAATAATTTCAATAATTTTTTTTGTTTTTTTTGTTAATTTATTTAACTTTTGAGTGTTTATATTATTAAAATTTACTATTTTTTTAATTTGTATCAAATTTTCATCAATAGATTCAACTTTCAAATATTGTTCTTCAGACTTGTTAGCTAAATTATTATTATACATATTTAATGTTTCAACAGATTCTCGAATAGAAAAAGCACCTTGTTTAATTTTAAATATAAGGCTATTTATATTTTGTTCAATTATATCAAATCCTTTAGAAAGCTCAATAATTTCAGCATTAGAGCTTAGAAATAAATTTTCAGCAGAAATATCAATATCGTTTCCCATAGTTATAAATTTTATTTTTTCATTAATATAATTCAGATTTTTAAAAAGTCCAGTATTAGTTTTATAAATATGAAAGATGATAAGAGAAGAGATTATAAAAAAAACTACAATTAAAAATCCAATGAAACTTTTTATAGTTTCTATAAATGAAATGAGATTGTCAAATTCAGCAGTATTAATACGATAGCTATTAACTTTAATTTTTAATTGTATAAAATAACTTATAGAAAAAATAAACGATAGGGTAGAAAAAAATAAAGATATGAATAAGCTTATATTGGTTTTAAAATTTAAGGTATTTTTATTCATTATATCCACCACCTAGAGTATTAAAAATTAATAATGAGTTTATATTGTTATTAATAATATATGAAAATTATGGATATTTCCTTTAATAAATTTTGTTTATATAATTTAATCAATTATATTTTATTTTTGGGAGGTAAAATATAAAAGAACTGAATTTTATCTCAGTTCTTAGGGTAATTTTTATATACTTTGTAGATATATTTTTATATCATCAATTCCAATATAAAGTTTTGTATTTTTATTGTCTTCAACAACTAAAGTAGGAACAGCTCTTATTCCAAATTCGCTAACTAAATCCATATTTTCATGTGCATCCAAATATTCAATGTCCGTAAAATTTACTAACAAAGCCTTTGCAGGAGGACAATTTGGACAAGATTTAGTTGTAAATAAAATTTTTCTCATATATTATCACCTCGTATTTTCTTATTCAATAATATACAATAAATCTTCAAAAATGTCAAATAAGTTGAAAATCAACCATTTTAACTTCTCTATTTATGGATGTATCTATAAATATTCCACTATCAGTTCTAATTAGTGGCTTAGTTAATTCATATTCATTAAATTTAAGTATCATAGCAGTTTCACCAGTATTAAGGATAACTTTAGTACCCAAATAATATTCACTAAATTTAGTAACAAAGAGCATAACTAATTTAGTATCCAATTTTCCAAAGCTACTATTTAAGAACATTTCTAAAACAATAAAAGGCAACTCTTTTTTTCTGTAAACACGGTTAGAAGTCATAGCGTCAAAAATATCAGCAATAGCTATAATTTTTGAAAAAAGAGGAATATCTTCACTCACTAGTCCCATGGGATAGCCTTTACCATCTTCTTTTTCGTGGTGATGTATTACAGCAGAAAGAATATCGATGTCCTCAAATCCAATCTCTTTTAAGTGTGAATAAGAAAGAGAAGAATGGTTTTTTACAATATTGAACTCCTCAGTAGTTAATTGAGCAGGCTTATGTAATATTTCATCAGGTATTTGCAATTTTCCAATATCATGTAAAAGTCCAGCCATAATTAATTTATCTAAATCTTCTTTAGAAAGACCTATCCATTGACCAATAAAATGAGAAATTACTCCTACATTTACTGAATGTCTATACAAATAATCATCGACTTCGTCTATTTCAGTTAAATGATTTAAAACATGAATGTTTATTTTTATACTAGATTTAATAGTTTTTACAACAATACTTAAATTGCTAATTAATTCAGTACAATTTGGATTAATACACAAATTGTCAAAGCTATATTTTATTAAACTTGTGATTCTTTTAAAGTTATTTTTTATAATTTCTGGATTTCTTTCATCTCTAATAATTTTCTGTTGGTAATGTGTTTTTTCAATATATATAACTTTATCAGAAACATTTTTTTTAATTTCATTTATTAATTCATTTGTTAATGGAATACCTTCTTTAATAAGTAAATTTCCATACTTATTAAATAAATTCTCACCTAATATCATATTTTCTTCTAAATTAGAAACTTTAAGAAGATATTTACCCAATTTTGTTCACCTCGTAAATTCATTTTATATATTCTATCATAAAATAATAATAATGTAAATCAAAAAAAGTATAAGTTCCGAACTTCAGAACAGTAAAAGTACAAACTGTATTTTAAAAAAACATATTATATTTTTTAAAATTTTGCATAGATAGTTTATAGAAACAATAGTGTAAATAAATAGGTTGTATTCGAATTAATTAATTTTATTATAAGTTAAGAGGATAAAAGAATTTTATGAGTATATAAAGGTATAGGTTTAGTAAATACTTAAAATATAACGAGTTTGGGGGATTTTTTATGAATATAAGGAATAAATTTGTTATACCTACATTACTTGTTTCTATAGTAACATTTTCAATTTGGGCAATTTATATGGTTAATGATGAAAATAAAAAAATGATAGAACAATTTGATAAAAAAAGAATACAGCTAAAAACATTAGCGGCTCTTGTAAATGTTGAGTCTTTGTGGAATTTTGATTATAAAGGAGTTGAAGTTAACACTAAAGCTTTTTTAGATGATGAAGATATTGTGAGGATAGAGGTAAGAGATGTTTCTGGAGAAAAATATATGGTGAATTTAAAGAACATAATATTCAAGATATAGTTATAGAAAAAAGTGAAATAAAAAAAGAAAATGAAAAAATTGGGGAAATAGAAATTCATTTCTCAAAAAAGCGGATAAACGATACAATAAGTAAGTCAACAGTTAGAATTGTGGTTGTAAATATAGTACTTGCTTTACTAATTGGAATTACAATAATAATTGTTTCATTTGTTGTTACAAAACCTATCAAAAATATTCAAGAATATTCTAAAAAATTAAAAGAGGGAGATTTCTCAAATAAGATTACTATAACGAGTAAAGATGAAATTGGTGATACAGCTCGGTTAATAGAAGAGACTATTTCAAGAATAAACGATGTGTTACTTGATATTGATGAGGGGCAACAGGCAATAAGACGTTCTGCTAATGATATTTCTATTGCAACAGAAACATTAGCACAGAAAACATCGGAACAAGCAGAGTCGTTACAGGAAACAACTAGTACAGTTGAACAAATAACTTCAATTATTGCATTAAATGTAGAAAAGACTAAAGAAGTAAATAAACTTACACAAGATACTTCTTATAAAATAAAAGAAACTGGAGAAGATTCTAAAAAACTAGAAATTGCTATGACAGATATTATTGAAAGTTCAAAGGCCATTGATAATATGATAAATATAATAGATGATATAGCTTTTCAAACAAATTTACTAGCGTTAAATGCAGCGGTAGAAGCAGCCAGGGCTGGGGAACAAAATAGAGGATTTACAGTAATTGCAGAAGAAATTCGGAATCTTGCTAAAACAAGTAGTACTGCAGCAAAAGAAATAAAAGAAAAGATTAAAGAAAGTGAAGTGAAAATAGGAGAAGGAAGTAAGTATATAAAACAAACACTTTCGAATATGACTTTAGTTATTTCTGATGTAGAAGAAATAGCTTCAGTAATGGCTGATATTACGCTTTCAGTAACGGAAGAAGAAAAAGGAATAGATCACATTAGAGAAGCCATATTTGAGTTAGATAATATCACTCAGCATAATGCAAGTATAGCAGAAGAAACTTCAGCTATTACAAACGAACTAAGAACAGAAGCAAATAAGTTATCTAGTATATTTAGATTCTTTAAATTAAAAGAAGAAAAATAACAAACAAAAAGGATATAATTTGATTTATATCCTTTTTGTTTGTTAAATTATAAAAATTAATTTACAAGTTCTTGGCGTAAATGAGCAATATTTTTAATGTTTTTTAGTAAATTAGCTAGCCTTAATTCTTCTTTAATAAGAAGTAGTTCATCATGTGATATATAAGCATTATTAACGAGTTTATTGATTTTTTCCATTTCTGTATAACAGTTTATTAAGTCTTTTTCAATTAAATCTTCTAGAATAATATTCATAATATCACCTCCATTATTATTATATTAGAATTAAGTTTAAAAAACTATGAAAAGTTAAAAGTTTTTCTTTGTATAATAAAAATAATAATAAAATTATTTAAATTGTACAAATGAAATGGTACAATAGATATGTTTGATTTTTGCAAGATGACTTTGAGTTTTAATAAATATAATTTTTCTGAAAATACTATATTTTTAAAATGTTGAATTTAATATATTTAAACTAAAACAAGGAATCTCATTATAAACCAGATTTTATTCCTATAGTAAGTTTAATTTTATTAATAAAATCAATGTTTTTAACAAAATAATAAGAGGAATAAACTATAAATATATGAATATATTTATAAGAATTAAGAATAGATTAAAGATATAAGACTGACAACAAATAAAAAATATCTGTTTAGTCTTTGCAGTCAGTCTCGTAATGGAGGAAATATGAAAAACGAAAAGAATCTAATTAAAGAACTTAATAAAATAGGAATAATGTTGGCAGCAGAAAGAGATATAAGCAAATTATTAAAGATAATTCTGGAAGAAAGCATAAAAATAACAAATTGTGATGGTGGAAGTATTTATGTAAAAGAATTTGATAGTGAAAAAAATATCCCAATAATTAGATTTAAAGAAGCAGTTAATTTATCAAGAAAAATAGAGTTTACAGAATTTACTTTAGAGCTAAATAAAAATAGTATCGCAGGATATTCTGCAATGACAGGGGAAGTATTAATTCTGAATGATGTTAATAATATAAGTCAAAATTTGGAGTTACACTATAATAATAGCTTTGATAACATGATAAACTATAAAACTATAAATATGCTTGTTGTACCAATGGTTAATTATAATAATGAAGTAGTTGGAGTGATGCAACTAATTAATAAGAAAAAAAGTAATATAGATAAATTATCAGAAGTAGAGAAAATTTCAGAGATGGTAGAAGATTACGAACAAGATGAAATTGATGTAATAAAATCACTTACTGCACAAGCGGGTATTTTGCTAGAAAGAACAAAACTATATGAAGAGATTCAAGAGTTATTAAGTTCTTTTATTCAAGCAATGGTAACGACTATAGATTCTAGAGATATAACAACTTCAGGTCATTCAAGAAGGCTTGCAGGATATGCCCTAGGATTTGCTGAGGCGATAAATAGAGTAGATTATGGAGAATATAAGAATGTTTTTTTTACAAAAGAGGAGATAAAAGAACTGTATTATGCTGCACTTTTGCATGATATAGGTAAAGTAGGCGTGAAAGAGGATGTTTTGCAGAAAAGAACTAAAATATCAGAAGAAACATTGGAATTATTAGAGTTTAAGTTTTTATATTTTAAAGATAAGATAGTAAATAAGCATAATAAAACAGATAATGAAAAATTATTTCTTGATAAATTTGATATATATTTGCAAATGGTTAAAACCGTAAATCAAAAACCATTTTTAACGGAAGAGGAGGAGGAGTTACTGAGAGAACTTAATAATTTTAGGTTTAGTGTTGATGGGAAAGAGTATAATTTATTTAAGGACTATGAATTTGAAAATTTGAAAATAAAAAAAGGGAACTTAACTGAAAATGAAAGAGAAGAGATTAATTCTCATGTAGTATATTCGTTTAATATATTAAATGATATTAGGTGGATAAATGATTTAAAAAAAGTTCCAGTTATTGCAGGTTCTCACCATGAAAGAATAGACGGAACAGGTTATCCAAGAGGTTTAAAAGGAGAAGAAATCTCTGTACAAGCAAGAATTCTTGGGATTTTAGATATTTTTGAAGCATTGACCGCGAGGGATAGACCTTACAAGCCAGCAATGAGTGTTGAGAAAGCTATAACAATTTTGGAAAAAGAGGTAGAAGACAATCATTTGGATAAGAATCTTTTTGATATATTTATGAAAGAAAAAATTTATGAGCTTTATAAAGAGGAATTAAATAAAATCTTTAATCTTTAAGGAGAATTCTGATGAAAATTAAATTTTGGGGAGTTAGAGGAAGTCATACTGTAAGTGGAATAGATTTTTTGAAATACGGTGGAAATACCACATGTTTATCAGTTGAGGTAGAAGACAAGATTTTTTTGATTGATGCAGGAAGCGGAATAATAAATTTTGATATAGAAGAATCATATAAATATAATGAATTTAATATGTTATTTACCCATGTTCACATAGACCATTTGCAGGGATTTATGTTTTTTAATCCCTTATATTCTCATAGTAAAAAGGTAAATCTATTTGGTCCTGTATTTGGAAATAAAAGTTTTTACGAAAGTATAAAAGGACTTATGGAAAGTAATCTGTTTCCTGTAGGAATAGAAGCAATGGTTGGTATTAATTCTATTAATATTTTACAGAATAATTGGGAGAAAGAATATGTCTTGAAGGAAGGAAAATTAAATATTCAAGCTAAAATTTTAAATGTTCATCCAAGAAGCGGAGTAGTTGTTTATAAGTTTTCTTATAATAATAAAAGTTTTGTATTTGCAACAGATGTAGAAAGTAAGGAAGGAGGACTAGAAGAGTTAGTGGAGTTTTCCAAAGGTACTGACTTATTAATCCATGACGGTCAGTATAATGATAATGAATATATCAAAAAAATTGGTTGGGGTCATAGTACTATAAATATGGCAATAACTAATGCAAAATTATCAAATTCCCAAATTTTATGCATAACACACCATGACATATACAAGAATGATAAAGCTTTGGACGAAGAGTTGGAAAAATCAAAACAGGATTATCCTAGCATAATATTTGCTAGAGAAAATTTAGAAATTAAAATTTAAAGAGGTGATATTTTGAAAAAAACATTTTTGGCATTTTTATTAATTTTTACATTTATTTATTCAGATGAAACATTAATTGAAATTGAAGATTTAAAACCAATAAGTTATGAAAACGGTATTGATATTTTATTAGTTGAAGGACAATTGGAGGAAGCTAAAATTTTGTTGGATGATTACTCAAAGAAAAATAGTTACTATTATAACTATACAATGGGTAAATTTTTTTATGAAACAGAGAAAAAAGATGAAGCCTTAAAATATTTCGAAGAAGCAATAAAATATGATAATAATGTTAAGGTTAATCTTGAAATTCTTAAAATCTATATAGTAAACAAAAGTTACAAAGAAGAAGTAGAGAAAAAATTTGCTTTTTTAGATACTCAAAGTTTGAATGAAAAAGAAAAAAATCAGTTAGATTCGTTAAAAGAAACTTATAACTCCATTTATAAGTTTAGAACAGTTAAAGTATTGGAGTTTGGATTAACGACTAATGATAATAAAGATTTTACATCAAGCAGAGATTCTGAAATTTTTACTACTCAATCTTTTGGATATTATGCCAATAAAGAGTTGAGAAGCGGAAGTTATAAATTACAAAGCATGATTTCTAATAAAATAAATTTTGAAAGTGATGGAACAGAAGGATTATTTGTATATGTAGGTGGAGAGTACATGAATACTTACAAAGGATTAGATTATGGAATCCCTTTATATTTGAGTTATGACGCAACCAGTGATGATGAAATATCTTTGTTAACAGGATTAAATTATAACAGAAAAGATTTCTTTAGAAAAATTATTGAATACTGGAGTTACATTTAACTTCTTGGACAATGATAATTATAAAGGTCTGGATTTGGGATTATATGGGAATTTTATGTTGAGAAAAAAAATGAATTATAATCTATTCAGTAAAATCACAACAAGCATCTATGACGAAAACAGTTTCGAAGAAAACAAAATAGAGTTGGCATTGACTGTAGATAAGCTCCTTAAAGAAAAATATTATGTTTTTAGTAAATACAGTATTAAATACATAGATGGTAGCTATGAGGTAGAAGGAGAAGGTAGAAGAGATTTAATAAATACTTTGAAAATTGGTTATAAACAAAATGTGTTTAGAGATGATATTACTCTTGGTGTAGATTATACATATGCTAATGATGACGTTAATTTTGAGGGATATAGTAGCTCTAAAAATATAATAAATACTTCCGTTAAATGGGAATTTTGAGGTGAATAGATGAAGAAATTACTTATATATTTTTTATTGATTGTAAATGTTTTTTATGCAGATAGTAAAATAGATGATTTATTAAAAAGTGATAGTCAAAAATATACGACAGCAGAGTCTAATAAAGATTTAGTAAAAAAATCAGGAAAAGTTGAAAAAATAGTTGGACAAGCCTTTCTACAAAAAGACGGTTCAAAATCATGGGTTCAATTAGTTAAAAATTCCAAGATTGAAGAAAACGTAACAATAGTAACCATGGCTGATAGTGAAATTAAGTTGAAATTGGATAATGATATTAGTGTGAATTTAGGAGCTAAAAGTAAAATTCATATTGATAATTTAAAAAGTAAACCTAAAAGTGAAGCTGTAACAGAAGCAGGATTAAAACTCTTATTTGGTAAGGTATACTCAACTATTAACAAAAAACTGGAAACAGGTGCAAAATATGAAATAAAATCAGGAAGTGTAGTAGCAGGAGTAAGAGGTACCAAATTCTTAGTTACTAATCTTAAAGGCGGAAAAGTTGAGATTAAAGTAAATGAAGGATTTGTAGTAGTTACAAATACTGTAGAAAATAAAGAGTATGTAATACAGCTAAATCAAAAAATTACTATTGATGAAAAAGGCGTAACTGGGAAAATTGAAGAATTTTCTCCAGACGATTATAATAGTGATTTTAATGAAGAAGGCGTAGAAAACGAGATTTCTGAATTAAAAGAACTTATCAATCAACAATTTAATGTAGAAACAGTGGAATATAAAGCAATTCAAGATATTGTTAACGAAGGTATCTGGGAATTACAAAAAGAAGAAGGAAATAAAGTAATAATAACTATAGAATAGAGGTGAATTATGAAAAAAATAATTTTTTTAATAATGACAATGCTAGTTTTTACTTCATGTTTGACTAAAGTGAATGTAGATAATAAAGGAGATTTGAATTTAAGTATTAAACTACCAGCGACTACAAATAAAAGTATTAGCAAAACTATACCAGTTGGAACTGACAAAATAGAGATTTATCTTCATAATACTGAAACATCAGCAGAGATAAGTAGAACAATATCACATTCTGATGGGCAAGTTCATCAATTGGAATTTACTGATATGCAAACAGGTAATTGGATATTAGATGTAGCTTTATATTCAGGAACTTCACAACTAGGAGGATATTACGATAATATAACAATTTCTAGTGAAACTCCTACTGTTGTTAGTCATAGTTTTGGAAGCCCAAATGCAATAAGTTATGTTTATGATGATTCTGTAGGGGCTAGTGCCAATTTATACTTTGGAGATGGAGAAACTGGTCTAAATTCAGGTTATTTAGCAGTTTACGATTCAGGAAGTAGTTTGAATAATATATCAGAGTTAAATACAGCGGTTTTTTATGTTAGTACAAAGGAAGATTTTTCAACAAATGTTTTATCAAGTAGTCCAATTAATTCGTCAGGTCAAGGTTATCCAATATCAATATTTGTAAGTACTACGACAATAGATGGTTTATCTGAAATGTTAACTCCAAATACCAAATATTATTGGAAAGTAATATTAACAAATTCAATAGGTTCTACAACAAGTAAAACATTTTCATTTACCACAGGGCAACCTTAGGAGCAATTATGTTTAAAAAGAAAATTTTGAAATATGGGCTAATATATTCTGTATTAGCCTCAATATTTTATATGATATATTCCAATATGAATATGAATTATTTTGAGTATTTTGAATTAAAAACTTATGATTTAAGATATAAAATCAAAGAATTATTTCCAGAAAAGAAAAGGGAGTTCGACGTAGCAATAATAGGGATAGATGAAAAAAGTATTATTGATATTGGGAAATGGCCGTGGAAAAGATCTGTTCATGCTCAACTTTTAAATGAATTAAATAATTATGATACTAAAGCAATAGGATTTGATGTATCTTTTACAGAGTTTGGTGTGGATAAAAATATTTTAAGTGTAAAAGAAAATCTTAAAAATACTATAGGTCAAAATTATTATAATGGAAATATAAGTGAAGAATTAGCAATAAATTTATTGGAAGAATTAAATAAAATAAAAACAGATGAAGATTACGAATTTGCAGAAGCACTAAAAAAAAATGGGAAAACCATAATTGGAACCTATAATGTATTGGATGAAAAAGAAAAGATTGAATCAAGTGTTTGGGAAAATGATAAATATCTTGACTATAGATACAATGTAAATAGTGTAATTAGTGAAGTGCTAAAAAGCAGCAGATTAAATGAAAAATCATTTAAGCCATTCACAGTTTATAAAATAATTCCTCCTATAGATATTATTTCAAATAGTGCAAATGGAATAGCACCATTTGAAGTGGGTTATCCCGACCCAGATGGAGTATTGAGAGGAGTTGCATTAGTAACAGAAGAAACATCTTCAAATGTTTATTTCCCTACGCTATACTTACTAACGTTCTTAAAGTCCTATAATTTTTATATTGATAAAAATGTAACATTAGACTTTAATAGCGGTAATATCGAGATTTTGGACAACGAAAATAGAGTGTTTAGAAAGATTCCTACAAATAAAAATGGGTATCAAAGATTATATTTTTATGGTAAAAAAAATAGCTTTAAATATTACTCGTATGTTGACATATTAAATAAAAAAATACCAAAAGAAGCTCTTAAAGATAAAATATTATTGGTAGGCTATACTGATACTGCTAAGGGACTTTATGATTTACGATCTACCCCCTTAGATCCAAATTTACCAGGAGTAGAAATTCATGCAACAGCTATTCAGAATCTTATTGATAATAAATTTATGATACGTGCTGATATTTTTGGGAATGTGTTATTCATATTAATAATTAATATTTTAATTGTAATTTTCATGTCTGTGGAAAAACTTAGTATAAAAAAATCAAATTTATTGATACTAACAGTTATTGCTTCTAGCTTGATAGTTAACTTTATATTATTTTGGAATGGTAAATGGTATGAACTTTTTTATCCTTTTACTACTTATTTTTTAAATTACTTAATATTTAGTATAAAGAAATATTTTGATGAAGAGATAGAAAAGAAATATATTAGAGAAGTATTTTCCCATTATATAAGTCCAAAACTGGTAGAAGAATTAATACAAAAACCAGAAATGGTAAAATTAGGTGGGGAGAAAAAAGAGTTAACTTGTTTTTTTTCAGATATTGCTGGATTTACAACTATATCCGAAAAATTACAGCCAGAAGAATTAGTAAGTCTGTTAAATGAATATTTATCTAGAATGAGCAACATAATAATGGAAAATAGAGGAACCATAGATAAATACATTGGAGATGCAATTATGGGAATATTTGGAGCTCCAGTTGATTCAGAAAATAATGCCAAAGATGCATGTGTTGCAGCCCTTTCATATCAAAAAGATTTGGAGAAGTTAAGAGAAGAAAAAAATGTAAAATTATTTGCCAGAATAGGAATAAATACCGGTGAAATGATAGTAGGAAATATGGGGTGTTCCATAGGTGAGATAAAAAGATTTGACTATACGGTAATAGGAGATGAAGTTAATCTAGCCTCCAGATTAGAAGGAATTAACAAATATTATGGAACAAATATAATTATTAGTGAAAATACTTATAAAAAAGTTAAAAATGATTTTGAGGTTAGACCTTTAGATTTTGTTAAAGTTAAAGGTAAGAACAAAGCTGTAATGATTTTCCAGTTAATTGATTTTAAGAATAATATTGATGATATTCAAAGAAAAAAATTAGATATTCATCTTAAAGCCTTAGAAAACTATAAAAATAGAAATTGGGAAGAGGCTAAAAAGTTATTCAATGAACTTATAGAATCTTCAGATGATTATATTGCCAAACAATATATTGAAAGAATTGATGTATACGAACAATCGCCTCCACCAAATGATTGGGATTATAGCTATACATTTACAAGTAAATAGTAATAAAATACTGACTTAAAATTCAAAAAAATGAATTTTGAGTCAGTTTTGTTATATAACAAGTTTTACTTGATAAAAAAAGATAATTTTGGTAGAGTATTGTTAGATAGAGGTGATAATTTGAAAAATAAAATAGAAATTTTAATAAAAAAGCTTAATGTTGGATTAATAGAAAGAGAAGAACAAATAAAAATGTCCTTATTAGCTGCTATTTCAGGAGAAAATATACTATTTATTGGACCTCCTGGAACGGGAAAAAGTGTCTTATCAAGAAGAATAACAAATGTTTTTAGTAATGTAGATTACTTTGAATATTTATTAACAAAATTTACTACACCAGAAGAATTATTTGGTCCTATATCTATAAAAGAACTTGAAAATGACAAGTTTCATAGAAATATTGAAGGATATTTAACTGATTCAGAAATTGTATTTTTAGATGAAGTTTTCAAAGCAAATTCAGCGATACTTAATTCTTTATTAACAATTATGAATGAAAGAATCTATCACAATGGGTATCAAAAAGAAAATATTAGAACCAAAATAGTTATTGGAGCTTCAAATGAATTACCGAGAGAAGAGTATGAATTAGATGCTTTATATGACAGGTTCTTATTTAGAGAAAAAATAAATTATATTGAAAATACAAAATTATTATTTAATATCACTGAAGAAATTCCGATAATTTTGGAAAATGAAAAAATTGAAAAACAAGAAATAGACTCCTTAAATAATCTTGTTAACACAATCGTTATTAGTGATAGTATCATCGAAAAAATTATTAAAATTAAAGAAAAAGTTCAGGAGAGATTTGGAAATTTTGAGTTAATTTCTGATAGAAGAATTGTTAAAGTTATTAAAGTTTTAAAAATAGCAGCCTTATCCTCAGGAAGAAATAAACTTGTTGTATTTGATTTATTATTGTTAAATTATTTATTCTGGAAAAACGAAGAAAATATTCAAGAAATAAGAGAAATAATAAAAGATGAAATTTTAGATATTGGATTTTTAAATATAGAGAAATTGAACTCACTATATGAGAAATGGAATACTCATTTTAATAGTTTTTTTAAAGAGCAAAAAAAAGATGATGAAGGAAATTTATGTTACTTTGATATAAATAAAAATATTACATTAGATAAAAAAGGCTCTATTCATATTAAAGATAGTATGGGTCATTATATTTTCTATAAAGGATTTAGAGAACATGTGAAAATCTCTCTAGAACTTGGAAAATTTGATCATGGATATATTGATAGTGGAATAAGAACATTAGATAAAAAAATAGTTTGGAAATATGAGTTTAGTCCAGTAGAAGTAGTAAGTAATTTTAATAATATATTAGAAGGGTATGAAAAACTTACTATTGAAGGAATACATGAACCTATTATGATTGACTCTTTTGAAGAATATTTCAAATATTACAAAAAAAATAAAGTTGAATATATATCATTATTTAAAGAAATCTTAAAAAATATTACATTTGAAATGGAAAAAGTTAAAAGCATATATAATGATTTAATTTTAAAAAGAGAATATTTAGTTAGTGAAGAAAATAATATACTTTGGATACCAAGAAAAGATTTAATTGATATAAAAAATTCGATTAATATTAAAATCTCAGAAGTTGAAAAACTGAATTTATCATATTCAACACTAGTATTTGATTTAGAAAAGGCTATAAATGGATAAATTTAATATAGAAATGGAAAATGATGATGAATTAACTGATTTACTTTGGATAAACTATCTAGAAAATAGAGATTTTAGAGAAATATCTGCAAAAAAAAAATGGAATGAACTTTTTAATGGCAGTGTTGAAAATTATTCTGATTTAAAATTAATAGGAATGAATTCATTAAATAGATTCAAAGAATTTACCATAGGAAATGAGAAATTTTGTACACAATTAATAAAAAAATATTTTAAAATAGTAAAAGAAAAATATAACCCATTGGCAGAAAAAAAAAATGAGGAATTAAAAATTTATAATAATGAAAATCCAGAAGAATTTATAAATAATGAAGATGAGTATTTTAAAATGTTGGAAAACATAAATAATCAAGTTGAGATTGAATTTGCAATTGAATATGAAAAAATGTTAAGAATTCAAGATATTTTTGATGATGTATCACTTTTTTCACAGGTTGGTTGGGATCTTTCGAAATTCACAAAAGAAGATATGTTTATAATTTCTAAATTAAATGATGCATTAGTTAATAGAAAAGAAATAACGGAGTTCTTGGAGAAAATTGGGAAAAATGAAAGAACTTTTGGAAATACAAACAAAGAATCATTAGCAAAGAATTCTTATTATACAAATGAGTATATAGGGATTAGTTTAGACAATAATCTTTCAAAGTTGCTTCCATCAGAATTAACAGGGTTAAAAAATCCTCTTCTAAGAAAGTTATTTTACTTGAAATATATAGAAAAAAGACTTTTGAATTACTCTGTAGATAAAGAGTATGAAAAATCAAATAGGAAAATTAATATCATTCACAACAATGGTCCGATAATAGTGTGTATAGACACATCTAGTTCTATGAATGGGCTACCTGAAGAAATTGCAAAAAGTATCACTTTGTATATTCTCAAATCAGCTTACAAAATTAAAAGGGAAGTTTATTTAATTAGCTTCGGTAGTGTAGAGGAAATAATAGAATTTAATTTAACAAATGAAAAAAATGGATTACTGAATGTATTAAATTTTTTAAAAAAGAAATTTAACGGTGGAACAGATTTTGTTACTCCATTAAAGAGATCATTTTCTTTAATTAATAATAACAACTTTAAATATTCAGATATATTATTTATAACTGATGGACTTGGAAAACTTCCTTTAGGTTTTATAAATGAAATTAAATCTGAGAAAGATAAAAATAATACAATTATTTTCTCTATATTATTAAACTCTAAAGAAACAAAAATAGAGTTTAGTGATGAGAATTTATATTATGAAGTTAAAGGAGCTAGTGATTTCAAAGGTGTTCTGTCAGTTTATGATAAAATAGGTCATTATGAATTTTTAGATAATAATTAAGCAGAATCATTTTGATTCTGCTTTTAAATTTCTTTAAATTCAATGATGATTCTTTTCGGCTTTGTAGTAGAATAACTATGATTACATATAAATTTTAGATTCATACTTGATATTTCCTCATTATCATTTAAAAAATCACCATGTTTAAAAATTTTTCTAGCGTATTCATAAAGAATTGTAGAGATTAAACCAGGTTCAGCTTTATTAAATGAACATTGTAAATCAGGTAATCCAATAGAACTAAGACCAAGAGTATCCATGATATGTTCATCTTCTTTAATGAAATGTCTAACATTAATAATTCCGAAAATGCTATCAACAGATTCTTTTTCTAGGGCATCAAGAAAATCTATTGATTGTATAAATTTTTGAGAACAAGACCAATAAATTGTTCTACAGGATAGAATTGGAATTAAGGTTTTAATGATTTTATTAAAGATAGTGACTCGTTCTTTATACTCAATACTAGTCCCCATAAAATCAGAAATTACCAATAAAAACTTACATTCATCAATACAATCAATTAAATTGTCATTTAATTGATAATGTTCTATTGATTCTAAAATTTTTTTAGAATTAGAATTATAGGATTCTTTTATTAATAAAATTTGAATAGGAATATCAAATCCCTCTGCATTAACGGAATAATCATTTAATACAAAAGAAATCATTGAATTTGTTGAAAAAAGAATATTTACGTTCCTAAATATTTTTTTAAGTTCACCAAGTAAAATAATGTTTTCAAATAAAGGTTCTTTGTTGAAGAAGAATTGTACAGAATAATTTAAAGGAGAATTTTTTAAATTTTTCATAAAATACCTCATTTCAATATGTAGCTATATATAGATATATTAGTAAATATTCCATAAAATCCTTTAAATTTAACTTACTCTTTATTTATCTTGAAATTAAACATGTTTTATTATATAATTGAATAAACTATATTTTTAAAAAGGAGTGTTTATGAAAGTAGCATTGGGAGCAGATCACGGAGGATTAGAATTAAAAGAAAAAATTAAAAGTCATTTACTTAATAAAAATATTGAAATTATAGATAAAGGAATTTATGAATTGGAAAGTGTTGACTATCCTCATTATGGAAGAGCTGTTGGAAATTCAGTTGTAAATAAAGAAGCTGACTATGGAATTGTCGTATGCGGAACTGGGATTGGAATTTCAATTGCAGCAAATAAAGTAAAAGGTGTAAGATGTGCACTTTGCCATAATACTACAACTGCAAGACTTACTAGAGAACATAACGATGCGAATGTATTGGCTTTGGGAGGAAGAATTCTTGGAGATGTTTTAGCTTTAGAAATCGTTGATGTTTTTTTAAGTACTGATTTTGAAGGTGGAAGACATCTTAATAGAATTAATTGCATAGAGGAGGACTAATGAGTATTTTCAATAAAATTATTAATAGAGAAATTCCCGCAAATATTGTCTATGAAAATAAATATGTTATAGCTTTTAAAGATATAAATCCTTTAGCACCAATTCATATCTTAGTAGTTCCTAAAAAAGAAATTAGAACTTTAAATGATTTTGTTATAGAAGATTCTATTTATATTACAGAAATATTTTTGGCAATCAAAGAGTTAGCAAAAGAGTTGAATATTGCTGAAAATGGGTATAGAGTAATTAATAATTGTAATAAATATGGGGGACAAGAAGTATTTCATTTACATTTTCATCTATTAGGTGGAGAACCTATTGGTCCTATGAGAGCATTATAATGAACTATATTAGAAGCAAAGAAAATGCATTTTTTAAATTATTAAAAAAAATGTCTATAAAAAAATATAGAGATGAAGAAAAAATGTTCTTGGTAGAAGGTATAAAATTATTAGATTTTATAGATGATATTAAATTTATAATTATAAAAGAAAGTAAAATAAGTAATTTTTCAGAATATGTTGAAAAAAATAATTGCTATATTTTTAGTGATTTTTTATTTGATGAACTTTCTTCTCAAAATAATTCACAAGGTATAATTTTAGTATTAAAGTATTTAGAAAAAAATATAGATTACAAAACAGAGGAAATTGTTATTTTGGATAATATTCAAGATCCGGGGAATTTAGGAACATTAATTAGACTTATTGATGCAGTTGGAATTAAAAATATTATTTTGACTATTGGAAGTTGCGATATATATAACGAAAAAGTAGTTAGAAGTACAATGGGGTCTTTATTTAATGTTAACATAGAGTATTTTTCATTAAAAAAATTATCAGAATTTTTATTAAAGGAAAAATTTAATATTCTAGTGACTGCTCTAGAAAAAGATAGTATTTCATATGATAAAATGAGTTTAAAAGAAAAAAATGCAATAATATTTGGAAATGAAGGACATGGTGTTTCCAATGATTTAATTAATATTGCAAATGAAAAACTTATTATTCCTATATATGGTAAAGCAGAATCATTGAATGTAGGGATTGCAGCAGGTGTATTTTTATATAAATATATTGAAAAAAATCGTTTCAAATAGAAAAGACTTAGAAAAACTGCTATTAAAAAGAGAAAATAGTATATTGAAGATAAACTAAAAAAGACCTGTAAAGGTCTTTTTATTTTATCAAACCTCTTCAAAATAAGTATTACATTTCAAAAACATAAAAATTATCTAAAGTAATTTTTTTATTGAATTACTGATTTTCTTACTCTTATTTATCTTATTAAACTTCTCTAATAACCAACTTAGCTCTGTAGAATTTAAATTAAGTTCATTTTGTACATACTCATTTATTTTATCTCTTTCCTCTGGAATCAATATTTTCTTATTACTCCTTATAATTTCATCAATTGTTCCTTCTCCTTTTAAATAAGAAATAGTTTTTTTCCAATTTTTATCGAGAGTAGTTTTTCTTAATATCATGATAACACTGTAATTCAATTGAGGAATATCAGGGTACCCTTCTTTTTTTATTAACTCTAAAATTTCTGTATTGCTCTTACTTTCAAATAGAACTTCTCCAGCTTTTCTGGTATTCATTATTTTGGGCATTTTATTAGAGAACCCTTTCATTCTTAAAAATTTAGAAAGAGGTATAACTTTTGTTTCTAAATAAAATTTTATACAAAATTCATTAAAATTCATTGATTTAGGGATATTACCTTGAGCAATAAGCTCAGCCATTTCTAAAACTAATTCAAAATTAACCATTTTTTCTCCTTATCTGAAATAATAATTATTTGACTAAATAACTATTGATTTTTGACTCGTAACGCGATAGAATATAATACAGATTATCATTACATCTAGTTATTTTATTATGATATATTGTTTTATATCACAAACTAGCTTTTTTTAGTACGAAATTACTTAAAGTAATTTTATCATAAAATAAGAATGATTGATAGTTAAAAATTTGATTTTAGTTTTAAAATGTCCTGATAAATAAAAAAGACGGATACAAATATCCGTCAATAAATTTTATGTTGAAATTATACTAAAAGTGTAGTATAATTCCTTCGTAGTATAATTCCTTC